>VOFC01002691.1_pt1 | contig 274423 bp, 328 predicted proteins | sample 5384161 | NCBI WGS metagenome assembly VOFC01 (sample SAMN12384722, study PRJNA508395) | human gut metagenome | isolation source: healthy gut B | host: Homo sapiens
CCGCCGGTCTGGCTTTGTTTGCAATATCAAAATAAATGTTTCCGCTGAATATACCAAGGTGCAAAGCGGAGGACCTTTATCAAAACTCTCCCTTAGCTCACATATCCATCGGTCACGCTGATGATGTTGGCATTGCCTTCAGACTTTCAACACATCGTTCACAACGGCATAGTGCATCTCAGCACCGGATAAACCGTGGTTGCTTCGCACAGGATGCGGTAGTTTGTGCCTGCCACGGTCTGGGTGCTCAACAGAGCCGCAAGCACATAGTCCACGCCCACAAAGCCCTCGGTGGCCTCGTTGAACGCCGCCGTGGCTTCCTCCGTCATGGCGGGGGACTCGGCTTCCCTGCCAGCGCCCACAATGCCTTCTTCATAGTCCAGATCTGTCAGGCACAGTGGACGCCAATGTCCAGAATTTCTTGCCTTGCCCAGCCAGCCGCGCTGCAGCGTGACCACCACATACTCTTCCTGTGCGCCCGGCACGACAGTCGCCCTGTGCAGCATCATCCGGCAGGGCGCAGGAGGGAATCTCCAGTTCCCGGATGACTTCCTCTACGGCAATGTCGCAGGCAAGGCTCCATAGGCGGGGATCCATTTCCTGCCGTTGGAAGGGATGCCCCAGAAGAAAGTGCAGGGTGACATGCAGCAGGGCACGGGTGGGCACAGACTGCTGTGCCCGGAATGTGCGGAGCAGCGTTTCAGGGCAATAGTATAAGCAGCGGCCATCCCCGGCAAACAGGGTGTCCAGCGCAGGGACGGGGATCGGCTTCAGCTGTTCCAGGGCGGAGGATAAAAAACGCAGGTCGGCAGTTAACCGACTCTGTGCCAGCAGCAGCACCTGTGCGGCCAGTTCGTCCGCCGCAGGAACAGGAGTCTGGATGGGCTCGGGCATAAGAGAAAACTCCTTTCTGCCCCAAGGGCAGGACGGTATCCTTCAAAAACGGCAAAACCAGCCGACACCACCCGGAGCACCGGGTGGAAGTCTGCTGGTTTGCACGCATTCCGTGGCGTGCTGCGGGTACTCCGCCCGGCATACGTTTCGGAATCAGGATGAAGGAATGGGTGAAAAAGGAGGAAGGTGTTTCTTTTGGTGAGACCTCAGAACAGCAGCCCACAGGCTACGCAGCCCACAGCGACCATAATCATCCTGAACGGGAAGGTGCTGATGGGCGCTCACGCTGCCGCAGGCGAGGTTAGCGGCCTTGTCTCGGATATTTCAAAGATGACCGACGATGATTTCAAACTGACCTCGGTAGAGCGGTATTCCGAAGCACCCCTCTGGGCGGGAATGGCCTCGGCAAGTGGCCTGATCTTCGAGTATGCCCGGCAGAAGCATCTGCCGACGGGCAGCCCCATGCCCACCGGGGAAGAAATCTTTGCGGCTTACAATGCCGGGGAGCCGGAAGCGCAGAAGGCTCTCAAGATCTTTGCCCGGCGGGTGGCCGTTGGCATCCTGAGCCTGCAGAATGTGCTGGATGTGGAAAAGGTGGCCATCGGCGGCGGTATCAGCGCAGCGGAGGCTCTGCTGCCTGCGATTCAGGCCGAGTTGGATTGGCTGTTTGAGCGCTGCACAGTCATGCCGACGGTCAAGCCGGAGCTGGTGCGCTGCCGCTATGGCAACGATGCCAACCTGATCGGTGCACAAAATAGGATAGGAGTAGAAACTTATGAGCGTTTTCCGCGATGATTTCCTGTGGGGCGGCGCCTGTGCTGCCAACCAGTTTGAGGGCGCATGGGACGTGGACGGCAAAGGCCCCAGTATCCCTGACCTGTGCACCAATGGCTCTCACACCAGTCCGAAATGGGTGACAACTGCTGTCCGCTCCGACCGTCTGTACCCCAGCCATGAGGCGATCGATTTCTACCACCACTACGAGGAGGATATCGCCCTGTTTGCCGAGATGGGCTTCAGAACCTTCCGCACCTCCATCAACTGGACCCGCATTTTCCCCACCGGCATGGAGACCGAGCCGAACGAGAAGGGCCTTAAAGTCTATGACAAGGTCTTTGACTGTTGCAAGAAGCACGGCATCGAGCCGCTGGTCACCATCAGCCACTATGAACTGCCCTATGCGCTGGTGGAAAAGTGCAACGGCTGGGCCAGCCGGGAACTCATCGAGTTCTATATGAACTACTGCAAGGTCATTTTTGAGCGGTACAAGGATAAGGTCAAATACTGGCTGACCTTCAACGAGATCAACTGCGGCACCATGCCGATGGGTGCGATCCTGGAAACAGGCACGATCCGGGGCTTTGAAGGCCCTACCGACAAGGTGCCGGACAACAAGCAGGAGCGCTTTCAGGCGCTGCATCACCAGTTTGTGGCCAGTGCAGAGGCTGTTCGGTATGCGCACGACCACTACCCTCAGTTCAAGATGGGCTGCATGATCTGCTTTATCACCAGCTACGCACTGACCTGCGACCCGGCCGACGAGATCGCCAACCAGAAGGCCATGCAGATCAGCAACTGGTTCTGCTCTGATATGCATGTCCGCGGCGAGTATCCTTCCTACATGAAGCGCTATTTTGCCGAGAATAACATCACCATCCGGCAGGAGCCGGAGGATGCTGCCATCCTGAAGGCCGGTACTGTCGATTTCTACACCTTCAGCTACTATATGTCCAACTGCATCACCACCCACAAGGATGCCGATGATGTGGGCGGCAACATCATTGCTGGTAAGAAGAATCCTTACCTGAAAGCCTCCGACTGGGGCTGGCAGATCGACCCCATTGGCCTGCGCTACACTCTCAACGAGATCTACGACCGCTACCGCATTCCCCTGATGGTGGTGGAAAATGGCCTGGGCGCTTACGACAAGAAGGATGCAGACGGAAAGATCCACGACAGCTACCGCATCGACTACCTGCGGGCACACATCGAGGAGATGGCTGAGGCTGTAAAGGACGGTGTAGACCTGATGGGCTACACCCCTGGGGCTGCATCGATCTGGTGAGTGCCTCCACCGGTGAGATGGCAAAGCGATATGGATTCATCTACGTCAACAAGTTTGATGACGGCACCGGCGACCTGAGCCGGGAGAAGAAGGACAGCTTCTACTGGTATCAGAAGGTCATTGCCACCAACGGCGAAGATTTAGATAACAAAAACAGACCTCCGGGTGCCATGTTTGCAGTACCGGGGGTCTGTCTTTTTGAAAGAAGGAGGTCATTTATGGAAAAGGCATTTTGCTGTGCGCCGGATTTTCCGGTGGTTCAGACAAATTACGGTCCGGTGCGGGGATATCGCTTCCGGGAGATCAGCAGCTTCAAGGGCATCCCGTATGGGCGGGCGGTGCGCTTCCATGCACCCCAGCCGCCCCAGCCTTGGGCAGAGCCGCTGGACGCTTCCAGTTACGGCTGCGTCTGCCCTCTGCTGAGCATCGACAAGCCCAGCGGCGAACTGCGTGTGCCCCACCGCTACTGGGTGCAGGATGAGGACTGCCTGAACCTGAACATCTGGACCCCGGCCTGCGATGCCCAAAAGCGGCCGGTGATGGTCTGGCTCCATGGCGGCGGATTTTTTGCCGGCTCGTCCATTGAGCAGGTGGCCTACGAGGGCGGAAACATGGCGCGGGAAGGGGACTGCGTGGTGGTGTCACTGAACCACCGGTTGAACATCCTGGGCTACTTGGATCTCTCCGATTTTGGGGAGGAGTACGCAAACTCCGGCAATGCGGGCGGGGACGATATCATCCTGGCACTGCAGTGGGTGCGGGACAATATTGCAGCGTTTGGCGGCGATCCCGGCTGCGTGACGGTATTCGGCCAGTCCGGCGGCGGAGCCAAAGTGACAACGCTGCTGCAGACCCCGGCAGCAGATGGCCTGTACCACAGGGCGATGATAATGAGTGGTGTGCTGGAAGGTTTGCTGAACGACAGTGTCGGCAGCGGCAGGGACTGCGTGCAGGCACTGATGCAGGAGCTTGGCGTGCAGACAGCACAGCAGCTGGAAACCGTGCCCTACCACCAGCTGGCGCAGGCTTACCGGAACGTCAGCCCGGCTCTGAAAGCAAAAGGCGCGAACGTGGGCCAAAGTCCCCACCCGAACCGCTTCTATCTTGGAGATCCGCTCCATAACGGCAGTGGGTTTCGGCCCGAGACTGCAGACGTTCCGGTGCTGATCGGTACGGTTTATTCGGAGTTCTACGGTTTCTTTGATGGACTGAAAGGAGTCGGCCCGGAGGAAGCAGTGGGCCTGTCTGCCGCAGAGACCCTGCGGGAGCAGTTCCGCACTGCCTACCCGCACCGCCCGGAGGAAGACCTGCTGCTGGCAGATACCAGCTTCCGCGCCCCCACGATCAAATATGTCCGGGAGCGTGCCAAGGCGGGCGGAAAGGTGTACAGTTATCTGTTTGATCAGGATTTCCCTCTGATGGGAAAAAAGCACCCCGTGGCACTGTGCGGATATCCCATTTGTGTTCCACAACACAGAGCTTGTGCCAGTGTGTGCCTTTGAGGGAGCAAAGCAGCTGGAAACGGAAATTTTTGGCGCTGTGATGCAGTTTGCCCGTACCGGTGCGCCGGGCTGGGCTGCCAGTACGGAGGATGTGGAACAGACCATGCTTTTCGGCCCCCAAAGCCGTCTGGTGCAGAACCGATCACGCACTGATCGAAGCATTGGCACCCTTCACAGATTTACGGATGAAAAAAGCGACCCGGGCAGGCGGACAGATCCAGCATTAAAAGCGCCGTTCAATACGCGGGAATTCCGGGAAACATAAAGCAGAACAGGCATCCTGCGTTACCGTTTGGCGGTATCGGGCAGGATGCCTGTTCTGCTATGATGAAGAAGAATGGGGGAGAATGGCTCAGTTAGATAAAAACAGCGTGCAGCTTTTTCCGCATTTATGCTATACTTGACACAGCGGATCACAGGATCCTCCGGATGGGGAGAAGGAGCAAAAACGATGCGGAAAACAGACTTGAACGCGATCTATATTTCGGAGCGGGTGCAGGAGACCCTGCGCCCTGTTTCGGTCAGCGCACTGACGGCGGTGGTGGCTCCTATGGGCTACGGCAAGACCACGGCGGTCAACTGGTTTTTGAACCAGCGCAGGCAGACAGAAGCGGCCGTCATCCTGCGGGTGAATATCTATTCCGACAATCGCTTCATCTTCTGGAAAAGTGTTCAGAACGCCTTTGCGGCAGCAGGGCTGACTGCACTGGCGGGCTGCGAGTACCCGGAGGATGCCAGCAGTGCGGCCCAGTTGATGGATGACCTGTGCGCTGTGCTGGCGGGAGACAGGCCCTGCTACCTGTTTCTGGATGATTTCCACCTGTTAAAGGACGAAAAAGCGGCAAAGTTCTTGTGCGGGCTGGCAAACCGCCTGCCGGAGAACGTTCACCTGATCGTGGCAAGCCGGAACAACTTTCTGCCCAAAGAGGAGATCCTCCGGCTGGGGCACCGCCTGCACCGCATTGGCAAGGAACAGCTGCGGCTCAACCATACCGAGCTTGCCCACTACGCCCACCGCTGCGGCATGGACCTGACCGAAGCACAGGTGGAAAGCCTTCTGCGCTCCTGCGAGGGGTGGTTTTCTGCCATCTACCTGAATCTGCACTCCTTGGCCGAGCGGGGCATCCTGCTGAGCGAGGATGCCGACATCTACTCCATGTTCGCGGCGGCGATGCTGGAAAACCTGCCGTCCCAAAATGCAGGAATTCCTTGCCATGATGGGGCTTGCGGATGAATTCACTGTGGAAATGGCACAGGCCGTGACTGAAATGCCGGACGCAGCGGAGATCCTGCGGACCCTGACCGAGCAGAACGCCTTTGTGACCCGTCTGCCGGACGGAAAGACCTTCCGGTTCCATCACATGCTCAAGGAGTGTGCCGAGCGGCTGTTTGCCCGGTTGGCACCAGGAGAAGCAGGATGCCTGCCGGAAGCGGTACGGGGCGTGGTATGAGGCAAAGCTGCAGTATCTCCACGCCCTGACTGCCTACGAGGCGTGCGGGGATTACGATGCGGCATTGCAGGTCATTGAGCGGGATGCGGGGATCCTGCTGACCTCCCTTGGTTCGGCAGAGCTGCTGGAACGGCTGGGGCGCTGCCCGGTGGAAACGCTCAAGCAGCACCCGTTTGCCATTCTGGTGCTGATGCGCTGCATGTTCAACTGGCGGCAGATCCCCAAAATGATGGAGCTGAAGGAGCTTCTGCTGACCACGGTGGCAGAGCATCCGGAGTGGTCTCAGGAGGAAAAAGGCAACCTGCTGGGAGAGTGCGACCTGATCCTGAGCTTTCTCATGTACAACGATATCTCTGCCATGAGCCGCCTGCACCGCAGCGCCAGTGCGCAGATGTCCCACCCGGCTATCAGCATCCAGAACAGCGGCGGATGGACCTTCGGTTCGCCCTCGGTGCTGATGATGTTTCATCGCCAGCCCGGTCAGCTGGACCGGGAGCTGGCGGAGATGGATGAATGTATGCCCCACTATTATAAGATCACCAACGGGCACGGCATGGGGGCGGAGACCATCATGCGGGCAGAAGCGGATCTGCAACAGGGGCAGTTCGATGATGCGCAGATCCTGCTGGAGCGTGCCTATGCACAGATCGAGGGGAACGGTCAGACCAACATGACCCTCTGCTGTGATTTTCTGGCGTGGCGGCTGTCCCTCTGCGGGCCCTACACGCCCCGGGTCCCGCTGGAAGTACGGCGGGAAGAGATGCTCCGGCAGCACAATATGTCATGGCGCAATCTGTTCAACGCCATCTGCGCCTATTACTACGCCCTGCGGGGGCAGACAGACAGCATCCCGGAGGTGTACTCCGCCCACCGCATGAATACCGTAAACACCCTCGCTCCCGGCAAACCCATGATCGGGCTGATCGAAAATCAGGTGTATCTGGCACAGGGAGAATGGGCCCGGGTGCTGGGCCGCAGCCCGGGGCTGCTGGCCCTGTGCGAAACCCTTCACTATGACCTTGTGGCCCTGCATCTGCGGATCCAGATGGCGGCAGCCTATGCCCGGCTGGGCAGGCAGGACGAGGGGCGCAGCCTGCTGGAGCAGGCGTTGGCGCAGGCCGCCCTGGACGGCTTTGTAGTGCCCTTTGCAGAAAACTTCCGGGATCTGGAACCTCTGCTGGAAGCAGCGCAGGAAGGGCCGCATGCCAATGCTGTCCGGTGCATCCTTGCTCTGGGCGCAGCGCAGCAGGAACGCTGCCGGGCGTTGAACCGCAGCGAAGCCCTGCCCGAAGCGGCCGCCCGGCTCACAGAGCGGGAGCTGGCTCTGGCAAGGCTCATTGCAGACCGCTGCACCAACAAAGAGATCGCTGCCCAGGCTGTTCCTCTCCGAAGGCACCGTGAAGCAGTATACCAACCAGCTTTATTCCAAGCTGGGCATTGGCGGCGGCGCGCGCACGAAGCGTGCCCAGCTGGCAGAATTGTTTGCAAAAAAATACTAACCTCAGTAGCTTTTTTCACCGGCCCGTTGTACTCTTTTATTAGAGGAATAACAGGCCGGTTTTTCTGCGCCCGGATGCAGACTGAAAAAAGCAGCGCACAGGGCAGCGGAACGGCGGAAGGAGGATGTTTTTATGACAAATGAACTCCGGCACACCCCCAAGCTGCGGCTGCTCAGTGCTTTTCTGGCAGCGGCCATGACTCTGACCACGCTGCCTGCGGCTGCATTCGCGGCGGACGTGACAGATTATGAACTTGCTGTGAATGGAACGAGGGTGACCTCGGCCAACGCAACGAATATTCTGAGCGATGGTAAGGCAAGTTATGATGCTGTCACCCGGACGCTGACCCTGAGTGGAGGCATCTCAGCCACAGACAATGCAGTCAACCCATTCGGGGAGCAGATAACTGTTGACGGAAACAGTACACTTACACTGACCAATGGGCAGAAAGAATTGTACGCCGGGCTTTGTGGTACAAAGACGATCAATGTAGCGGCAGGTGCTGATATCACATTGGACGCATTTGGATATGGCATTTCCTATGCGGGCGCAGATATTTCCGGAAATGTAACGATCCGCAATGTGGATTTCGGTGTCACAAGTGGTGGTGCCACGATTCAAAAGCGGCGGCAAGCTGATCATTCAGAAAGCTGACAAAGCAGTTTCCGGCGGCGGTGCAAAAGTTTATGGCACGCTGGAAATTGACGAGACCGGCACAGCCGTCAACGATGGCGGTGTCAAGGTCTATGATGGCGGCGTGGTGACCATCACCGGAGCAACCCGCGGCCTGAACGGTGGGTCCACTGTGGACGGCGGCAGCCTTTCGGTGAGCGCCGAAACCTGCATCGGCAACGGTGCCGTGACCTTCACCAGCGGCACCCTGAAACTGGATTCCACGAATAACGAGGCGATTGCCCTGAACAAACTGACGGTAACTGCAGCTGATTTCTGGTACCGCACGGCGAAAGACGGCGCATGGACGAGCGTGACGGGCGGCAGCTGGACGCGGCCTGACGATGCGGTTTATTTTGAGATCACCACAAGCAACCCCGCTGCCACGCACTACACCGTTACCTTCGACCTCAACGGCGGCACAAACTGGGGCAACGATGACGAGTGGATTACCGGCGGCAAGTGGAATAATGACCACGATCAGGTGAGTTTTACCACACAGACTGGAGACAAGGGCGAATGTCTGAACGTCCCGCTGATGGAGGGTATGGCCCCTGAGCGGAAAGATTACAAGTTTGTCGGCTGGTACACTGAAGCTGTCGGCGGTGAGCCGGTGGAGGATCAGTCCTATTATGCAAGTAATCAGCGTCTGGAGCCGATCACCGACAACATCACCCTCTATGCCCACTGGCAGTGGAACGGCGAGGGTCCTGAGCCTGAGCCTGACCCTGTCCCGGACGAACCGGTAATCGACGGCGGAGACGGCTCCGGGTTCGGCGCAGTGCTGGCCGTGGAGGCGGCGCTGCTGTGGTGGGTGCTGCAGGCTTCGGCATCTACGAACTGGCCACCCGCGCCATCCTGAAAGACCTGCTGCCTGAGGGCACGGCGATCCCCGCGACCCGCGGCGAGCTGGCCCTGCTGCTGTGGCAGAACGCCGGAAGGCCGGAACCCACTGCACTGCCCGCCTTTGCGGACACAGCAGATACTGAGACTGCAAAGGCCGCCCAGTGGTGCACCGAACAGGGCCTGCTGACGGCTGAGGACGGCGCGTTCCACCCGGAACAGAAGGTCACGAAGTACCGCGTGATCCGGGTCTGGAAACAGGCTGCGGCACCGCAGCAGTGATGGGGCAGCTGCAGATCTGCACCGGAAAATTCAGGACGGATGTGAAGAGAACCTGCTGATGGATCCCGGCAAAGCGGAACCCGCTCCCCGCAGAGCAGAAGGAAGTTTCTTTTTGCCGCAGCGGAAACGGCTTGGGTCAAATGCTTTTCCGTTTTTTAAACAGCGAGGCCCATGTCCGGCACCCCTGCGATGCGGACATGGGCCTTTTTCTCAGCTGCTTCACTGCCGGCAAAACACTTTGCAGATCAAAACAGGAAAGGAGAAAAACAAGATGAAATGGAGAAAAACAGCGGCTGTTCTGAGCCTTCTGCTGGCGCTGAGCATCAGCCTTTCTGCCTGTGGAGGAGGCGCGGCAGAGCCCTCCCCAGCTCAGAATCGGAGGAAGCCCCGTATTCTGAGGGACCTCGGACACGACCTCTGCGGCCGAGCTGAGCGACGAGCAGCTGGTACCACATCGGCTCCGACGGCACGGTGGAGATGCACGGCGAATACGGCTCCACCGATGACACCTACACCGCCTACCCCATGAAGGGATACGGTCCTACAACATGGAGGGCTTTGACATCGGCCCGGACGATGTGCCTTTCCTGAGCCTTCAGATGGAGGAGAACGTCTTCAACAGCGTGGAGATCATCGAGGACGGACGGGCTTTTCTGACCGGAAATGCAAGCTCCTTCCCGAGTTACTACATCCGCTCCGACTACACCGATGACGAGGATCTGCACAACGCCTGCGTGCTGATGTACCGGCAGTGGCGGCTGGACGAGGAGCATCTGTACCTCAACTTCTACCCCAACCACGGCTTCATCCTGTATGGCCAGAAAGACCTGGGGACAGCGTCTACGGCTTTGATGCCGACAGCGTGTATACCGGTCAGTGGATGGTGGACGGCGATGCAGTAAGCCTTTTCTGGGACGATGGCACCGAGGACACCGCTGTCCTGATCCCCAATGAGCATCCGGGCGATGTTGGGGAGGACGTGAGCACCCTGAGCCTGAACGGCACCGACCTGCTCTTCAACAACAGGTGGTAAGAACGATGAAAAAACAAATCGGTATTCTGCTGGCGGCAATTTCTGATCCTGCTTCTGGGATGGAACCTCCTTTCAGCTCCTGCAGTGACGGGATGACCCGCCGGAGGAGGACATTGCCGGAAGCGATTGGCGCACCTGGGGCATCATCGACGATCAGGGGACGCTGGTGCGGGGCGGGGAGGCCATCGACTTCTGCGCCTGCGTCCACACCGGGGACACCGCCCTCTACCATGATACCGAAAATCAGGTGCTGCTGGCAGAGCTAGACTACCCCGCCCCTGTGGAGAATGCGGAGGAACGCTACCTCGGCATGGAGACCGCAGACCGGAACGGCGATGGCAGCAGCGATATCCTGCTCCGCTTTTCGCAGGAAAAGGAACCCTGGAACTGTTGTTCTGCTGGGACCCGGAGACAGAGAACTTTCTGTCTGTTCCGTCATAACCAAATCTGAAATCATTTTGCAATAGGGAGGCATTTTTATGAAAAACACGATGAAACGCACCCTGGGGTTCTTTGCGGCTGCGCTGCTGACCATGACGCTGGCACTCAGCGCCTATGCATCCGGCCACGACCTGACCTTTACCGACAAAGGCAACCGGATGCACGTCAAGGACAAGACCGTTCATGTGCAGACCTATTACCCTTATGAGTATTATGTGCTGGACGTTCTGGACGACGCACTGGTGGTGGCGAACCCCGAATGGGACGACTGTGGTTTTGCGGTCTGCCGCAGGATCACCAATGAATACCTGGACTATACCGGCTCCGATGATGACTTTGTTCTGGACTACGCAGAGGAATATCTGGAGTATGATTTCCAGCAGCTGTACGGCGGTCAGTGGCCCGATACCTCCTGGGAAGTGGTGGATGAGAGCAGCGCCACCAACCGTGTTGCAACCATGCGGGGCTATATCTGGAACGAAGAGATGGATGCCTATATGTGGACTGTGATCTACTGGGACACCAGCTACAACAACGTGATGGCCAAGACCTTCTTTGTTCCGGAGTACAACGGCTACGATAAGGCAGACAAGATGGGCAAAAAAGTGAGCAGCACCGTCGGGTGCTGATGGGAGTGATGCGGTATGAGGAAACGGAACCGTGCCCCGCAGGAAAAGATGCCGGATGAAGAGCTTTCCCGCCGCATCCTGTTTTACGGGCATCTGGCAAACCTCTGCGCCTACGGCTGCATTGCAGGTGCCGTGCTGGGCGTTCTGGCCGGCATCCTGCTTCAAAGCTTTGCAGCGGGCTGCGTCATCGTGATGCTTGTGATCGTAGCAGCGGTATTTTTGATCCAGCTGATCCACGCCATGCAGAGCGCTTTGATCCTCGGGCAGCTGGGCGACGGCTTTCTGGATGCACTGCGCAAGGCCTTTGGCCCGCAGCCGGAGCACAAACAGTGGCCCATGAGCAATGAACTGGTGCGGCGTTCCGGGCTTTTTCCGGAGGAATGGGAATCTGCCAGTGCCCGCGGCAGCTACGAGGGCAGCTATCAGGGCATCCCCTTTGCCATGCACAACGCTTCCCTCACCCACGTCTGGGAGGTGCGGGACCCCATGCCCGACGACCCACACAACACCCGCACCTGCTCCAAAACGATCTTCAAGGGGTTGTTTCTGGTCTGCCGGATGCGCAGGCCGGTGGCGCAGGAAGCGTTCGTCCTGCCCGGAAGCCCCCGCCCCGGCTTTGGCCCGGAGTTGGAAAACTGGGAGCAGCAGCTGCGGAGGGCAGTGGATGCCCGGGAACTGCGGATGAGCTTCCGGGGGGATCTGATGTTTGCCGCTTTTGCCACCGACCGGCAGATCATGGCTGTTTCAAGGATATCGACCCGAAGATCATTGAGGAATACCGCCGCAGTTTTCAGGACTCGGTTGACCTGATGAAGGGTTTGATGGAAGCTGTGGCGCAGAATACGGAGCTGTTCTGAAACAGGAGGAACGACAAATGAAACACATTGCACTTTTTGCTTGCCGCACTGCTGGTCTTTTCCCTGACCGGCTGCAGCAGTTCCGAGGCCGCAGGAACGGCTTCGGACACCGACAAGGCGGGAGCCTATGAGGTCATCCCGCCGGAGGACGGCCGGGGCGACCTGATCCCTGCCTCTTCGGACGTGGCGAGCATCCCGGTGCTGGTGGGCGGCGGCCTGCCCCTTTACCAGCATGGAAAACCTGATGAACGAGAACTACGAGGATGGCACTTACACCTATGAGGATATGACCCAGGACGGTTCGGTGCTGGTGGTGGATATGGCGTTCCAGTCGCTGCGGACCAACGAGACAGCGGAGGAATACGCAGAATATGCCGCCCAATTTGCGGCTCTGGATACCGGCGAAGGGGAACCCCGCGATGTCACCTGCTTCCAGGATGAGGACTACACCCAGAATCTTTCCTACCCGGTTTACATCGTCTGGTACACCACAGGATCGGGGGAGGACCAGCGGGAATGGATGGTCTACACGGTGGACACCGACGACTACACCTATCTCTATGCCTTTGGCACCATTGCTGATGAGGCAGACGACATGCAGGATGTGTTCTACAACATCTGCGATCATCTTGAACTGGTGAATTGAGGGGCTGAGAATATGACACTGGAACAATCGGTTCTGCTGCTTGTGCTGACGCTGGCCGGGCTGTATGTGCTGCCCCGGCTTTTGCCGCGGAAGCCCCGGCTGCGCCGGGGGCTTCAGGGCCTGTGCATCATGGCGGCAATGCTGGATGCGGCGTATATCCTGCTGACGCTGCTGTTTGTCTGGGCAGCGGGGCAGAAACTTTGAAGAGGAGAAAACGACCATGAAAAACACAAAACACGTCTGCTGCCCCTTGCCGGCCTTCTGCTGGCGGGAGGCATCCTCTGTACCGGCTGCGGCGGCGATGCCCCCGCCAGCAGCGCTCCGGCTAACATCAGTACGGCTTCCTCTGTGGAAGAGGTCGATGCCATGGACGGCTACGACTACCTCAATGATTATATCGGTCTGTGGGGCTATTACGACATCGACCTCTGGCTCCGTGTCCATGAGGACAGCACCTTTGAATTCGTCAACTCTGAGGATGAGGCCATTTACACCGGCACGGCAGATGCGGACGAATACGGTATGGATCTCTATTTCGACGATGATACCCCGCAGATGCGGCTGGATCTTTCCGTCAGCGGCGACCTGCTGGAGGTGGGGTCTTCGGATGCGCTGCACCCGGTGGACGCCATCGTCTCCCGGGCGACCTGCTTTGAGAAAAAACGGGCTGGAGATCAATGGCGTTGTGGATTCCTTCCGACCCCATCCAGCTGGACAGCGGCGTGTGCAGCTTTACCGGAAAGGGCAGCGGCTACAACACCGACCTGTGCTACTGGCAGGTGACAAAGTATAACGATGTGACCCACGACGGCATCCGGGAGATCCAGTTCGATGCGGTCTGCTACATCCCGGATTCCTCCATCACCTACTTTGGACAGACCTACGAAACCGACATCTCCAGCGAGCCCTACGATGCCTATACCGGCACATGGCTCACGGCATCCACCGCCAGAGGAGATACGGGCCGGGACAAGAACCATTATTATCACACAGTGTACTGGAACGACAACGCTTACGACATCGAGTTCTTCTTCTCCACCGACTGGAATATGAGCAGCACCAGTGACGACAAGATCTTTACCAAGAGCTATGTGGTCTATCTGCCCGAGGATTACGATGGGCTGGTGTTTGCCGTACAGGCGCAGCCGGACAATTATGCCGATGCCATGGCGCTGGACAACTTGGAAAATGACAGCCCTGAGGGCAACATCATGGATCTTTCCCCGCTGGACCCCTACGCCAGCCTGTACTTTAACATCTGCGGCTGAGCCGGACAGAGGAAAAGGAGGACACTATGCCCTATGGAATGCTCTTTGTGATCGCAGTGGTGCTTCTTCTGGGGTGGCTGCACAGCAGCCGGAAGGAGGCCGCACGGCAGGATGCGGATCGCCGCATCGTTCCGGTGGTGCTGGATGCCGTGTTTCAGGAGGTGCAGTTTGCACCCAATGGCCGGATCACCTGCTTTGGAGAATCGGGGCTTCCGCTGCCCCAGTATGACCGCATGACCGGCGGGGAACACGTCCGGGCAAAGTACCGGGGCTATGAGGTGGAGCTGTGTAGCATCGAACTGGACCGGGATGTCAGCTATACGGACCCAGACGACCCCACTGTGGTCAATGCGCCGTCCTATGACACGGTCTACGCCGGTCTGTGGGGCATCTGCCGGTACGGTACACCAATGCCGGTGAGCCTGACCTTTACCCCCAAGAGGGAAGCTGGGGCAGCTTGTCCGGAGCGCATCGGTGCAAAACCCCGTGGACGGCTTTGAACAGCAGTTCAAGCTGACAGCAGACGATGACACCGCCCGGAACGTCTGTCTGACGGAGGAAAAATGCCGGAAGCTACTGGCCCTGGCCGGAACAGCCGAGGGCAGCTTCAGCGGAAGCCTGCACCGGGACGGCACCCTGTATTTTGCCGTGCCGGAGCGTAGACGATATGCTCGTACACCTCATCTGTTACCACAAAGGCATCATACTTGATTGCAAGGGCGGCAATGGCCTCCAGCTCGTCCCGGCGGAACACCTTGCCGCAAGGGTTGGAGGGGTTGCACAGGATCAGTGCCTTGGCTCCCTCGGCAAAGCCCTTTTCGATCAGGGAGATATCAAACTCATAGGTGGGCGGCACCAGCGGGATATAGATGGGCTCGGCGCCGGAAAGGATGGCATCCGCACCGTAATTCTCGTAGAAAGGCGAAAAGATCATTACCTTGTCGCCCGGGTTGCAGATGGTCATCATGGCGGCCATCATGGCCTCGGTGCCGCCGCAGGTCACGCAGATCTCGGTGTTGGGGTCCACAGTGTGGTGCAGGGCGGGGCTGGTCTTTTTTGGCCAGCGCCTCGCGGAAGTTCTCTGCACCGAAGGTCACAGCGTACTGGTGCGGGCCGGCATAGGCTGTCCTTGCCAGCGCGTCCAGCAGCTGCTTCGGCGGGTCAAAATCCGGAAAGCCCTGAGACAGATTGATGGAGTTATACTGATTATTGATGCGGGTCATGCGGCGGATGACAGAATCCGTAAAGGTGCCCACACGGTCACTTAAAACAGGCATGTGCTTTCCTCTCCTGTTCAATCCTTAAAATACGCCTTCTGGATGGCCAGCAGCACGCCCGCACGGCTTGCGGCAAAGTTCAGGCCGCCCTGCAGGTAGCAGGTATAGGGCTCACGCAGCGGGCCATCGCAGGAAAGCTCGATGGTGCTGCCCTGCGTAAAGCTGCCGCTTGCCATGACCACCTCGTCGGTATAGCCCGGCTCCGGAGAAGGCTCCGGGGCAGCATAGCTGTCCACCGGACTTGCAGCCTGAATGCCCTGACAGAAGCCGATCAGGGCGTCTGCAGTGCCTGCATCAAAGCAGGTAACAATGTCGTTGTGGTCATCGCAGTAGCGCGGCACCGGGTTCTTGCCCAGCAGTTCCAGCATACACTGTGCATAGATGGCCGTCTTGATGGCCTCGCACACCACGCCGGGAGCGTAATAAAAGCCCAGATACATATCACGGGGCGTTTCCAGCGTGCAGCCCAGCTCCTTGCCGAGGCCGGGGGCATTCAGACGGTATGCGCACAGCTCCACCAGATCCCTGCGACCCACAATGTAGCCGCCGGTGGGGGCAATGCCGCCGCCGGGGTTCTTGATGAGGCTGCCCACAGCGATATCTGCACCCACCTGACAGGGCTCCTGCGTCTGGGTGAACTCGCCGTAGCAGTTATCCACAAAAATGATGATATCAGGGTTTGCCGCACGGGCGGTATCCGCAATTTTCCGGATCGTTTCCAGATCAAAGGCATTGCGCTGCAGATAGCCGCGGCTGCGCTGAATATGGCACACCTTGGCCCCCGGAGCCTTTTTTGCAATGAGGTCGTAGTCCGGGGTGAAATCGGCCTTGAGGGGTGCTTCATCGTACTGAACACCGTAATCCATGAGGGTGCCGGTGCCCTTTCCCTTCCCGTCCAGACCAATGACGCCTTCCAGCGTATCGTAGGGACGGCCGGTGGCAGCCAGCAGCGTATCCCCTGCCCGCAGCAGACCGAACAGTGCCACTGCCAGCGTGTGGGTGCCGCTCTGGAACTGGCTGCGCACAAGCGCATCCTCCGCTCCCATCACCTCGGCAAAGATCTGTTCCAGCTTTGCACGGCCGGTATCCCACAGACCGTAGCCGGTGGTGCCCAGCATATCAGTAGAGGACATCTGCGTATCTGCAAAGGCTTTCAGCATCTTGAGCTGGTTGAAGTCCCGGATCTCTTCCATATGACGGAAATAGGGCTGGCACAGCTCCATAGCCTTTTCGTCCAGCGCCAGAACTTCGGGTTTATAATCAAAAAAGTGATTTAAGATTGACATTATAATGGTTCCTTAATTTATGATTTGGGATAAATCTCACATGAACTGACGCGTCGGCAGCTTTCTCCTCGGACACGAGATACGGGTTGCGGCACCCAGCATCTGCTTCGCTACCGCTCGCATCTTGCTGGCCGCTGCCCCAACAGCAGTTCCCTGTTTCCGCCGCAGGCGGCGGTCACTGTTGTTGCAGGCCATTCCATCGCCCGCCCTATTGCCCTACGGGCAACAGGGTCCCACCCCAGCGGACGGTCCTCAGAGAAACTTCCGACGTGTCAGCCGACAAACTACGATGGCACATAACGAATATACTCCCCCAGCTTTTCAAAGCCGAGCCGGGTATAAAAATGCACCCGCTCCGGGCTGCAGAGGAACACCGGGCGCTGCCCCTCTGCGGAAAGCTCGTTTGCCATCTGCACAATGAGCCGCCCGCCGATGCCTTTGCCGCGCAGGGAGCTTTCTGTCTGCCCGCAGGCCATATACGCCTGCCCATTTGCAAGGGCATAGGCTCCCACCGTGCAGACCGCTTCCCTACCCTGTCTCAGCGTCCAGACAAGCGCCTTGCCCCGGATACGCTTGGTGCACAGTTCCGAGTAAAGATCCTCCTGTCTGGCCGTATTTTCCGGGTACAATGCCCGGGCCACGTCCATAGCCGCAGGTTCCCGGTCAAGGTCCAGCTGTGCCCAGAGGGCTTCGTCTGCGGCAGGCAGCGGCAGCGCCCTGCCGAGGGGCAAGACCGAACACGGTCAGTGTCTCAGCCCGGTGCCAGCCGGTGAGCGGCAGACATCCGGCTTCGTCCAGAATGACGCTCTCACACCCGCAGAAGGTCAGAAAGCCGGCCAGTTCCTCGGGATTCGCGTGCCCAGCAACCCATGCAGTGCTGCCGCTGAGTTCCAGTGCCAGCGTGGGCCCGGCGTAGAACCGCCACGGCTGGCTTTTTGCCGAAGAGAGCAAGGTCCAGCGGAAGCACTGCCCCCAGCACCCACCGGCCCCGGCAGGCATTGGCAAAGCGGACACGCCGCCGCTTTGTATCGACCTGTGCGATCACTTCAGCTCGTTGACGATCTTCTTGAACTCACGGCCGCGCACCTCAAAGTTGGGGTACAGGTCAAAGGATGCGCTGGCCGGAGACAGGATGATGATATCGCCGGGCTTTGCGCAGGCGCGGGCCAGCTCCACAGCGTGCTGCATGTTGTCCGCATGCTGGATGGGCAGCTCTGCTTCGTTGAAATTCGGGTCCTCACGCACAGCCTTTTCAATGCGGGGGCCGGTAGCACCCATGAGCACCAGCTCCTTCACATGCGCCACCACTTCCGGTGCCAGCGGCTCATACGGGATGTGCTTGTCATAGCCGCCCGCGATCAGGATGACCTTCTGATCGAAGCTGCGCAGACCGGCAATGGTGCGGGTAGGGCTGGTGCCGATGGAGTCGTTGTAGTAGAGCACACCGTCCAGTGTACGCACCGGCTCGATGCGGTGCTCCACGCCGGTAAAGGTGCTGCCCACCTGCCGGATCGCCTCCACAGGCACCTCACCCCACACGGCAGCGGCAGCGGCCAGCAGGTTCTCGATGTTGTGCAGACCGCGCAGTTTCACTTCCTTCTGTGCCAGGAACGGGGTCACAACGCCGTCCTCCGCCATGCAGAGCATGTGATCTTCCTTGCGCAGGAAGGCACCGTTGTCGGTGTCGTGCAGGCGGGTGAACCACACCTGCTCGCCCTTGCAGTCGGCCTTCATGCCGCGGCTCACATCGTTCTCGTACCCCAGCACGGCACGGCAGGGGGGCTGCTGCCACAGCAGGATGTTCCGCTTGGCGTTGATGTACTCGGCCATATCCTTGTGGTGATCCAGATGGTTGGGTGTGACGTTGGTCACAACGGCAATGTTGGGGCTGGAATGCATGCTGATGAGCTGGAAGCTGGAAAGCTCCACAACAGCCACATCCTCGGGGGGCCACCTCGGGCAGCATGGGCAGCAGAGCTGCGCCGATGTTGCCGCCCAGATGCACTTTGCGGCCAGCCGCTTCATAGAACTTGGAGATCAGGGTCGTGGTGGTGGTCTTTCCGTCGGAGCCGGTCACAGCCACGATCTCGCAGGGGCAGAAATCAAAGAACAGTTCCACCTCGCTGGTCACCATGGTGCCTGCGGCCATGGCATCCTGCAAGGGCTTTTCAAAGTAGCCCACAAAGCCCGGCGTGCGCATGATGATGTCCTGACCCTTGAAGCCGTCCAGATAGTTCTCGCCCAGGCTCAGGTCAATGCCCAGCTCCCGGATGGTGGCGGCATAATCGCCAAAGTCCTCTACGCTCTTCTTCTGGTCACACAGGGTGACGTGCGCCCCCAGCTCCACGAACTCCCTGATGAGCGTCTTATGGCTGACGCCTGCGCCGATGAAGGCAACTTTTTTTGCCCTTGATGAGCTCGGCCAGTTTCTGCTGATCCTTCTGCATAAAAACAGTTCCTCCTCAATAAGTAATATCGTATCGAACGCGCCGCAAAGGGGCGCTGAAACATTCGCTGTACCATTATAGTCCATTTGGCCGCAATTGGCAACGGAAAAACGCCCTTTTGCCCCAAAAAGCAAGGGAAATTCACAATTCCTCAATTGTATTTTTGCCTTCATTTCTGCTACACTTGTCGAAGCAGAGTGCTTTTTTGTATCCATATACACTCCCAGCAAATACCATAGAATGAGGTCATTTCCTTGAAACAGTTCCTGCGTATCACCGCAGCGGTGCTTGCCGCTGCGTTCCTGTTTGCCCTTACCGGCTGTAGCGGCGGCTCCGGTGCCGCCAGCTTTACATGGTTTGTGGATACCATCCCCGCAAACCTTGACCCACAGGTCGTGTCTGCCGTGCCAGACGTCATTGCCTGCGAGAATCTTTACGGCGGCCTTGTGCGCAAAAACGCCGACGGCGAGATCGTACCTAACCTGTGCGAAAGCTGGACCGTCTCTCCGGATGGCCGCACCTACACCTTTGCCATAAAAAGACGGCCTGACCTACACCGCCGCTAAGGGAACCGCCACAGATTATTCCATCACCGCCGAGGACTTTGTATTTGCGTTCCGGCGCATCTTTCAGGCACAGACGGGTTCTCCCTATGCGGTAGAGTTTTCTGCCATTGAAAACAGCGCCGCTGTGCTGGACGGCACGGCGGACCCCAGTACGCTGGGGGTTTCGGCTTCCGGTCCGCTGACGCTGGTGTTCCGCCTGAGTGAAAAGGACGACAACTTCCTCGCAAAGCTCACCCCTGCCCGGTGCCATGCCCTGCGACGAGGAGTTCTTCAACAGCACCCGCGGCACCTACGGCCTGACGGCAAAGACCACCCTTTCCAGCGGCAGTTTCTATCTGTACAACTGGACCGCCAGCGGCCTGTTCCTGCGGCGCGATGTCTCTGCGCCCCTGATCGGCAGCCTGCGTCTGGTGCAGAACACCGGCAGCACCGGCAAGAGTGCCGCTCAGCTCATCGCGGACGAGAAATGCTCTGCCGCGCTGGACGACACCGGCGAAGCGACCGCGCTGCGGGCTGTTTCCTACCCGATACCACCTGGGCCCTGCTGTTCAACAGCGCCGAGGGCTCTGTCTTTGAGAATCAGGCACTGCGGCAGGCACTGGCCGGCATTGCCCGGGAAAATGCAGCAGTGCCTTCTTCCGGCCTGTACACCGCCGCCGAGGGCCTTGTGCCTGCAGGGCTGACTGTGGATGGCATCGCCTACCGCGACACTGCCGGGGATCCCATGCCTGTGATCCCGGACCCGCGTGCGCTGTATCTGGAAGCACGGCAGGGCATGGCCAGCTCTGATTTTTCCGGTGTGACCATCCTGCTGCCCAAGGAAGCCGGACTCACCGAACTGGCCGAGCAGATCAACGGTGCATGGCAGAAGGACTGTTCCCTCTTCTTCTCAGTGGAGGAGGTGCCGCAGGAAGAGTTTGACAAGCGCCTTGCGGCGGGCGATTACACCATCGCACTGGCTCCCATCTGTGCCGAGGGCGGCAGCGTATACCAGATGCTTCAGCAGTTCACTGCCGAGGGCGGTGGTTTGACCGGTTACTCTGACCCGCTGTACACCGAACGTCTGGCAGAAAGCGCACAGCAGACCGGCCGCGCCCGCTGTGCCCTGCTGGCCGAATGCGAACGTCAGCTGCTGGAAGGCTGCACCGTGGTGCCGCTGCTGGGCCAGCAAAAGCGTCTGCTGGTGGCAGACGGCATCAAAGGACTGGTGTTTGACCCGTTTACTCCGGTGCTGGATCTGACCTATACTACAAAAAACTGACACGCTTCAGCTCTTGACAATCCTCCTCTGCTTTGCTACAATAAGTGGGCAATGCAGGGTTAGCTCATCCGGTAGAGCGGCTGCTTCCCCAAGCAGCAGGCGGCGGGTTCGGGTCCCGTACCCTGCTCCAAAACAAACGGTGAACCGTGAAATATCGGTTTACCGTTTTTCTTTTTTGTTTTCACTATCACGTTTTTCTGCCCTTGATCCAGCAATTGAGCAAGCAAACCGTTGCATTTTTTCCGGGTGTTTCTTATAATAGGATCAAGCATGCGGTGCTCAGCCTGCCGCAGGAAAGGACTCCATTATGATCTTTGTGCCCCTGCTGCATTACTTCAAGTGCAAGAACACCTACAGCGGCAACGAATACGGCCTGCGGTACCGGATGATCCCCGGCAAGCGCACCGTACCGGACCCGGATGGCGGCGAAGGTGCTGCAAAGGAAGAAAGCATCCTCACTGTGGATTACTGGCCCGACCCCTGGACCATTGAAAAGACTGACCCTGCCCTGCGGGTGCAGAAGGTGTTTCCGCTGACCGACGAGGGCCGCGAGGCTGCCGCCGCCTTTTGCAGGACGCTTTCAATGCAGAGCCGGAGCGCTGGAAAAACTGTCCCAGCATGATGGACTGTGATCCCTGGGAGCCAGCTGCCGAAGATGAACCGGACGAACCGAAGGAATAAAAGATGATCTACCGTTTAAAAGAGCTCAAAGGCGATACCATCGCCGTGCCGCAGCTGATCTTTTCAAAGCTCGGCATCGCAGAGGAATACAACGTACGCGTGGCGCTGTATGTGCTGGCCACCGGCGTCACCGACCCGGACAAGATCTGCGCCGACCTCAAACTGCGCAGCCGTATCAGTGCCGAGAGTGCACTGGCCTTTTGGGCAGGTGCGGGCCTGCTGGAGCGCTATGAAGAAAACGCTGCACCGGGCGAGGAGCCCAGCGCCCCGACGCCTATGACATGGGCCGAAATTGCTGCCGCAAGCCGTACCGATCCTATGATCTCCAGCCTTATCGACTGTGCGCCGACCGGTTTTGCCCGCCCGCTGACCCACAAGGAAATGGAAAAGCTGGTCAACCTTTATGTGCAGGAGGGCTTTGCGCCCGAGACCGTGATGCTGTGCACCGCTTACGTTGCCAGCACCGGCCGGCGTACCATAGCCGCCGTGGTGCATGAGCTGAAGGTGTGGCGCACCGAGGGCGTGGAGACCGGTGAACAGGCAGACGCCCACCTCAAGCTGCTGGCTCTGCGCCAGAGCCGTGAGCAGTATGTCAGCAGCCTGCTGGACATTGCTCCGGACGAACTGACCCTGGGCGGGCGCAAGGCTATTGCACGATGGTACGAAGTCTATGGCTATGACGACGCCATGGTGCAGGAAGCTGCCGTGCAGGCCGGGCCCAAGCGCGATCTGTGGTACTGGAACAGCATCCTCAAGACATGGAACGCCAAGGGACTGCGCACCGTGCACGATGTGCGCAGCCCGGTAGCTGCTGCGGGCGCAAGTCGGAACATCCGGGTGGATCGCGCAGCCCCCAGCGGAAACGATATCCTGAAAAACGCCACCCGCCGCCGTTCCCTCATCAAAAAGCCTGAATAAGGAGCCGCTATGCGTACCAAAAATGAACTGTATCAGGAAGCTTCTCCGCACCGTTGCCCTGCGGCGGCAGACCGCCCGTGGCTCTGGCGCAGGATGCACAGGCACAGGCCGAAGCTGCCATTCCCGCCCTGCGTCATGCAGAAGAAGAGGTGCGGGTGCGGGGGCATCCGCTGTGCGCTGGCCGGTGCTTCCGGCAAGGACCGCACCGAAGCCGCTGCCGCACTGGCCGATGCCCGGCAGAAGCTGACCGCCCTGCTGGCGGCCAGCGGGCGGCCTGCCGACGCGCTGGAGCCGCACTTCACCTGTCCGAAATGTCAGGACACCGGCAGTGTCAACGGCCGCACCTGCAGCTGTGTGCACAAGGTCATGCAGCAGCTGCGCCGACAGGAGATCGAGCGCTGTCCAGCCTGTCCATTTCCAGCTTTGACACTATGAAACTGGAATATTACCCTTCTGTTGGATCCCGAGGTCGGTGAGAACATCCGCACCTATATGGCAGAGGTTCTGGCCGATCTGCGCGATTATGCAGCCGATTTTTCACCCGCCACCCGCGAAAGCCTGCTGCTGCATCGGAAATGCCGGTCTTGGCAAGACCCATGCGGCGCTGGCCATTGCCGGGAGGTGCTCCGGCAGAACTATGATGTGATCTATGTGTCCAGCCCGGATTTCTTTGGCAAGATCGAAGCGCTGCATTTCGGCTCCGACCCGAACGGCGAGGAAGACACGCTGTTCCAGACTGCATCCAATGCCGACCTGCTGATCCTCGACGATCTTGGCACCGAGTTCAATTCCAGCTTCTTTCTCACCAATCTGTACAGCCTGCTGAACAACCGTCTGGGCGCCGGGCTGCCCACCATCGTCACCACCAACATCACAGATGGCGCCTTTGCTGGAAAAACGCTTTACCGAAAAAATCTCCAGCCGCCTTGCCGGTTTCGTCCAGATCAAGTTCTTCGGCAACGATATCCGCGTTCAGAAAGCGAACGAGTAAAAGAAAAAGCAACGCAAAAGTTGCTTTTTCCGTTTTGCACTCAAAATTCCAATGCCGGGCTCACCTCATTGCGGCGCTGCGCCTGCACGATGCAGTCTTTGTCCGGCACCACGCCCGCTGCGCCCAGCGTATTGAACACCGTCTGCAGGGCAAGTGCCGGGTGTATTGTTCTCCTGTGAGAGATGGCACAGTGCAAAGCGCTTGCACCCCTCCTGAATGAGCTCCAGCAGCTTTGCCGCGCACTCGTCGTTGGAAAGATGGCCCCGGGTGCTCTCGATGCGGGCCCGTAAAATAGGGGTAAGGCCCGCTGCGCAGCATGTGCAGGTCGTAGTTGCTCTCCAGCGCCACCAGGTCGCAGCCGGTCAGCGCTTCATGCACCGGCGGGGTGAGCGTACCAAGGTCCGTGGCGATGCTCATTGTCTTACCGTCCGGCGTGTGGATGCGGTAACCCACACAGGGCACGTCGTGACTGGTGGGGAAAGACTGCACCCCAAATGCGCCCACGTCCTCTTCCCGGCCCTCCAGCGTGTTCAGTTCACAGCTGGGCGGCACGATGCCGTTGGCATCCAGAAAATCCAGCGTGTCGGCCGCGCCGTACACCGGCAGCGGGTTCTTTTTGAGGAAGGTGGACAGCCCCTTGACGTGGTCGCTGTGCTCATGAGTGACCAGAATGCCGTCGCAGTCGCTGACGGCAAGGCCCAGCGCCTTGAGCGCTGCCGAGGTGGTGCGCACCCCCTTGCCCATGTCCACGATCAGGTACCGGCTGCCGCAGCGCACCACGCTGCTGTTGCCGGAAGAGCCGGAATATAATGAGATGAATTCTGCCATGAAAAACCTCTTACTGCTCATGAAAACAGCCCGCCGCAGAATACGGCAGGCTGTTGGTTTTGTTCAGACTTGCTGTGGTTACAGGGCCTGCTCCAGCGCGGCGGGCACACGGTCCACCTTGCTGATGTCGGCACCCAGGCCGCGCAGCTTCTCCACGATATTCTCGTAGCCGCGCTCAATGTGGCCGATCTCCTCGATCTCGCTGGTGCCGTCTGCCATCAGGCAGCCACCACCATGGCGGCACCGGCACGCAGTCCAGCGCACGCAGCGGCGCCGGGCTGAGCTTTTCCACGCCCTCGAACACGGCCACCTGACCGTCCACCTGCACGCTGGCACCCATCTTGCGCAGCTCGTCCACATAGCGGAAGCGGTTGTCCCACACGCTCTCGGTGACGGTGCTGGTGCCCTTGGCCACGCTCAGCAGCACACCCATCAGGGGCTGCATGTCGGTGGGAAAAGCCGGGATGCGGCATGGTGTTGATCTTCAGGGGCATCAGATCGCCGGTACGGCGTACCCGCACGGCATCGTCGAACTCTTCCACCTCGGCACCGGCACGGCGCAGCTTGGCGGTAATGGGCTCCAGATGCTTGGGGGTCACGTTCTTGATCAGCACATCGCCGCCGGTGGCAGCGGCCGCCACCATGTAGCTGCCGGCCTCGATCTGGTCCGGAATGATGCTGTAGGTGCAGCCGTGCATCTTTTCCACACCGCGCACCTTGATCACATCGGTGCCGGCACCGCGCACGTCGGCACCGCACATGTTCAGGAAGTTTGGCCAGGTCCACTACATGGGGCTCCTTGGCGCAGTTTTCCAGAATGGTCTGGCCCTTTGCCATCACAGCGGAGAGCATGCCGTTCATGGTAGCGCCCACACTGACCTTATCAAAGAAGATGTGTGCGCCGTTGAGCTCCTTGGCACGCACCGTGATCATGCCGTAGTCCACGCTGTCCTCGGCACCCAGGGCACTGAACACCTTGAGGTGCTGGTCGATGGGGCGGGGGCCCAGGTTGCAGCCGCCGGGCATGGCCACCTGCGCCCGGCCAAAGCGGGACAGCAGCGCGCCCAGGAAGTAGTAGCTGGCACGCATCTGACGGGACAGATCGTCCGGCACGTTGGTGCCGGTCAGATGGGTGGTGTCGATCTCATAGGTGTTGCGGTTGAGCATCTTGACCTGCGCGCCCAAGGTGCTCAGGATCTTCAGGCTCACCGCCACGTCACTGATATCCGGCAGATTTTCGATCACACAGACATCCGCCGCCAGAATGGTAGCAGGCAGAATGCCGACCGCCGCATTCTTTGCACCGGAAATGGTGACCTCGCCGTGCAGGGGCTTGCCGCCCGTAATAACAAATTTCTCCACTTTTATGATCTCCTTGTCAAAGGCCTGTGCCCAGGCCTGTTAAGGTTCCTGAAAGCATTCATATCCGCTGCCTGTGCCCGTCCTGTGTACAAAGCCAACAAAGCCCGCGCACAATTACAGCTATCTTATTATACACAAATTACACAAAAAAGCAAAGCCCCGATTGTACGAGTTCCATTATTTTCTGTTTTGCCCAAATCCGTTCCGATATTCTGAAAATTTGTCTCTTTTTTTCAAGATTCCGACACATTCCGGCGGTCAGACGCCGGTTTGTCACATTTTACCACACCTGATCCTCACTGCGGGTCTCCTTGATCCAGCCCAGCTGATAGGCCGTTACCAGCTGTTTGAGATCGTGCACCCGCTCCCGCAGCACCTCGCCCTCGTCGGTGTCCTCCACGAGGATGCGCGGTGGTTCTCGGTCTCCAGAATGTTTTTCTGGGAAATGATATCCAGGTTTTCACTCACCGCCTTTTCGGCACTCTCAAAGGGTTGGTGGGTGCGCAGCGACATGGAGCGGCTGGAATACACCAGCGTGTAGCCCGCAATGCCGGTTTTTTCGTGGTAGGCACGACAGAACCCACCGTCGATCACCACCAGACGGCCGCCGCCCTTGATGGGGCTCTCGCCGTTCTTTTCCCGCACGGGGACCTGGCCGTTGACGATGTGGCTGGTACCCGGCAGGCCGAACTCCGCCAGAATGCGGCGGCAGGCGGCCTCGTCGTTGTACCAGGTATAGTAGGGATCCTTGACCTCATGGGTGGCGGGGTCTGCCACATACAGCCGCTCGAAGGTGGTCATAGCGCTGCGGCCGAACAGCGGTGACAACCGCCCGCACCACAGATACCACAAAAAATCCTGTCCGTTCTGGCGTTCGGCGCTGCCCTCCGGTGCGTAGTAGCCCACGCCGGGCGCGGGCGTCACAGTAATCCATCAAGGCACGGCCGGAATAGCGGCGGCCCTCAAAGCGTTCCACCGCAAAACTGCCCTTTGCGGTCATGGGCACCACACCGTGGTACAGCAGGTTGCCATTTTCAATGTGGTACACACTGCCCTTTGCATAGAGAAATTCCACATGCTGCTGCAGCTTTTCACTCTGGCGGAAGGACTGTACCAGCTTGCGCAGCACCAGCTTTTCGTCGTCGTTCAGGGCCGCCGGGTCGGCAGGGTCCACCGTGGGGAAGGCCGTGTCCCGCAGCGGGCAATCCTGTTCCCAATACGAACCGTTGGTTGCCCAGTCGATGCGGCGCAAAAAGTCCCGCCCCTGCATTTGGAAGTCCGGGTTGCGGTCGATGACCTGACATTCCAGCTTGAACATCAGGATGCTGATGGCCTTGTGCATCACCGCGCAGCGGTGCAGCATGCCCTTCGGTATAGGGGCCGCGGGCCGCGTCGGTGTGGGGCATCCAGATGGACAGATCGTCCTCCCCATAGAACTGCTCGGCCATGCGCTGCAGATGCCGCAGGTTGATGCCGTAGCAATCCTCGAGCATGCCGTGGTTGTGATAGGCCAGCGTGGTCTTGAGCACCGTGCAGATGCAGATGGGGCTTCCGGCGGCGGCACCCATCCACACCACGTCGTGGTTGCCCCACTGGATGTCCACGTTGTGGTGGCGCATGAGCAGGTCCAGAATGATGTCCGGGCGCGGGCCGCGGTCAAACAGGTCGCCTACGATGTGCAGCTTGTCCACCGCCAGATGCTTGATCAGCTCGCACAGCCGCACGATGAAACGGTCTGCCCGGCCGTTCTCGATGATGCTGCCCACGATCTGCCCATAATACAGGTCTTTGTCGTGGTCCTCAAAATGGGCGTGGAGCAGCTCGTCCAGGATATAGCCGCAGCTGGCCGGCAGGCACTGCCGCACATGGTCGCGGGTGTGTTTGGACGATACCAGCCGACAGATGTCAATGAGCCGCAGCAGGGTGTCGGTGTACCACTGGTCCAGCGCTTCCTCGCTGGTGCAGCGGTTCTTGAGCTGCGGCAGCTTTTCGTTGGGGTAGTAGATCAGGGTGGCCAGCTCGGCACGGGTCTGTTCCGGATGGCATCCCCCAGCACCAGGTCCACTTTTTCACGGATGACACCGGAAGCGGAGTTCAGAATGTGGACAAAGGCTTCGTTTTCGCCGTGCAGGTCGCTCATGAAATGTTCGGTGCCCTTTGGGCAGCTTGAGCAGGGCCTGTGTACTGATGATCTCGCTGGCCGCCGCAGCCTGCGAAGGGTAATCCCGCGAGAGCAGGGTCAGATATTTGAGGTTATCGCGGATCTCATCGTTCTCGGTGCGCATGAGGGTTCCTCCTGAAAGCAGTTATTCTCTTTTTTATAGTATAGCACGACCCGTGTAAAATGTGGTATACTGGGGGCAACAAACTTTACACAAAGGACTTTGGATATTATGCCGAAAACCGATCTTGTCTCTCCGCCCTCCCACTGCGCCCTGTGCCCCCGCCGCTGCGGGGTGGACCGGGCTGCCGGAGCCGTGGGCTTCTGCGGCGCGGGCCGCACCCTGAAAGCCGCCCGCGCTGCCCTGCATTTCTGGGAGGAGCCCTGCATCAGCGGCACCCATGGCAGCGGCACCGTGTTCTTTTCCGGCTGCACCCTCAAGTGCTGCTTCTGCCAGAACTACCCCATCAGCGCCGAAGGGCTGGGCAAGGAGATCAGCGTGGAGCATCTGGCCGAAATCTTTCTCAGCCTGCAGGCACAGGGAGCCCACAACATCAATCTGGTCACGCCGGGCCAGTGGCGGCCCTGGATCACTGCCGCACTGGACCTTGCCCGGGCACAGGGCCTGCATCTGCCCATTGTGTGCAACACCGGCGGCTATGAGACCGTGGAGAATGTGGAGGCCTGGCGCGGGTACATAGACATCTGGCTGGCCGATCTGAAATACGTCTCCCCGCCCTGTCGGCGGAACTTTCTGCCGCACCGGACTACTTTGCTCAGGCAAAACCCGCCATTGAAGCCATGATGGCCCAGGCCGGGCACCCGGTATTCGACGCCGACGGCATCCTGCAGCGGGGCGTCATCCTGCGGCATCTGGCGCTGCCGGGCCATGTGGACGACAGCTTTGCCGTGCTGGACCAGATGGCCGCCTGGAACGATGCCGACCCGGGATGCTTCCTGCCCAGCGTCATGAGCCAGTATACGCCGTTCTACAAGGCTGCGGAGCACGGCATCGGGCGGCGCATCACCACCTATGAGTACCACCGGGTGGTGAACTACGCCATGGACAAGGGCCTTGTGCAGGGCTATATGCAGCAGAAGAGCAGCGCCAAGGAGGAATACACCCCCAGCTTTGACCTGACGGGGGTGTAACGCGAATTCTCTCTTTTCGTCAAACTACCCAAATTTCGGTTCTTATTTTCTCTTGCATTCCCGCGCAAATGCTTGCATTCCGGCGGTGCGCGCACTATAATGGTTACATGGATACAACGATGTGTCAAAAGGATCCACGGTGAGTTTTTACAATATCAGGAGGACCGTTATGGAACATTTCAATCCCATCCTTGGCAGAGACCACCGGCCAGAAATTCATCACCTGCGGCGAGATCATGCTGCGCCTGACTCCGCCGAACTACGAAAAGATCCGCATGGCCTCCAGTTTTGAGGCCAGCTACGGCGGCAGCGAGGCCAACATTGCCCTGGCTCTGGCCAACCTGGGGGTAGACAGCACCTTCTTCAGCGTAGTGCCCAACAACTCTCTGGGCAAGAGTGCAGTGCGCTGGCTGCGCTGCAACGACGTACACTGCACCCCCATGATCCTCACCGAGCCGGACGAGACCCCCTCGAACCGTCTGGGTACTTACTATCTGGAGACCGGCTACGGCATCCGGCCGTCCAAGGTCATCTACGACCGCAAGCACAGTGCCATCACTGAGTATGACTTCTCGCAGGTGGATCTGGACGCCCTGCTGGACGGCTTTAACTGGCTGCTTCTCAGCGGCATTACCCCGGCACTGGCTCCCAACTGCCGCAGCCTGATCCTGGACATGCTCAAGGTGGCCAAAAAGAAGGGCCTGACCGTGAGCTTTGACGGCAACTTCCGCTCCACCCTATGGACCTGGGAAGAGGCCCGCGACTTCTGCACCGAGTGCCTGCCCTATGTGGATGTGCTGCTGGGTATTGAGCCCTATCACCTGTGGAAGGACGAGAACGACCACAGCAAGGGTGACTGGAAGGACGGCGTGCCCCTGCAGCCCAGCTACGAGCAGCAGGACGAGATCTTCCAGCACTTCATTGAGCGCTACCCCAACCTGAAGTGCATCGCCCGCCATGTGCGTTATGCTCACAGCGGCAGCGAAAACAGCCTGAAGGCCTTTATGTGGTACGACGGCCACACCTTCGAGAGCAAGCTGTTCACCTTCAACATCCTGGACCGCGTGGGCGGCGGCGACGCTTTTGCCAGCGGCCTGATCTATGCGATGATGCATAATTATAAGCCCATGGATATGATCAATTTTGCGGTGGCCAGCAGCGCCATCAAGCACACCATCCACGGCGATGCCAACATCACCGACGATGTGAGCAGCATCCGCAATCTGATGAATATGAACTACGACATCAAGCGGTAATCCACCGCACGATGCAGCAGGGCCTGCCGGAAAACCGGCAGGCCCTGTTTGTTTCCGGTGCGCAAAAAGCACCCACCCCGGAGGGCAGGTGCCTGTGCAGCTGTGCTCAGTTGGAAAGGATCATGCGGTCGTTGGCAAACTCACCGCCGCTGGCGATCTGGAACTTGGCCAGCAGGTCGCTGACGTGCAGGTTCTTTTTTCTCTTCCCCGGACACGTCGTAGATGATGTGGCCCTCATACATCATGATCAGGCGATTGCCGTACTTGATGGCATCCTTCATGTTGTGGGTGATCATCATGGTGGTCAGATGGTTTTCCTCCACGATCTTAGCGGAGAGGGTCAGCACCTTGAGCGCGGTCTTGGGGTCCAGTGCTGCCGTGTGCTCGTCCAGCAGCAGGAGCTTCGGCTTATTCATGGTAGCCATGAGCAGGGTCAGCGCCTGTCGCTGACCGCCGGAAAGCAGGCCCACACGGGCGGTCAGCCGGTCCTCCAGGCCCAGGTCCAGCGTCTTGAGCAGCTCACGGTACTGTTCCCGCTCGGCCTTGGTGATGCCGATGCGCAGGGTGCGCCGCTTGCCGCGCCGGGCAGCCAGCGCCAGGTTCTCTTCGATCTGCATCGTGGCGGCGGTGCCGGTCATGGGGTCCTGGAACACGCGGCCGATGTAGGCAGCGCGCTGATGCTCGCTCAGGCGGGTGACGTCTACGCCGTCAATGAGGATCCTGCCCTCGTCCACCGGCCACACACCGGCCACAGCGTTCAGCATCGTGGACTTGCCCGCGCCGTTGCCGCCGATAACCGTGACAAAGTCACCTTCGTTCAGCTTCAGGTTCAGGCCATTCAGCGCCGTTTTCTGGTTGACCGTGCCTGCGTTAAAGGTTTTGGAAACATTCTGGATCTCAAGCATTTTTTGCATCCTCCTTCTGTGCCTTTTTTGACCGGCTTCGAGAAGTATTTGCTCTTCCAGTACGGCACGGCCAGGAACACGGCCACCACAGAAGCGCTGAGCAGCTTGAGCAGGTTTGCGTCAAAGCCAAGGGTCAGCACCAACTGGATGACAACATAGTAGATGATGGCACCGATGGAGACCGACACCAGCTTGAGGGCAAAGTTGTGGAAAATGCGGCCAAATACAGCTTCGCCAATGATGACGGCGGCCAGACCGATGACGATGGCACCGCGGCCCATGCCCACATCCGCAAAGCCCTGATACTGGCTCAGCAGAGCACCAGACAAGGCCACCAGTGCGTTGGACACGGCCAGACCCAGCACGATGTTGAAGTTGGTGTTGATGCCCTGTGCACGGGACATGGCGGGGTTGGAACCGGTGGCACGGATGGCACAGCCCAGCTCGGTGCCGAAGAACCAGTACAGCACGCCGATGACCACCGCCGTGACCAGAATGATCATGATGATGGGGTTGTGCAGGGCAAATTCCTTGACCCAGCGCAGGGAGATGAGCAGGCCGTACTTGTCCACGTTGATGGACTGGTTGGCCTTGCCCATGATCTTCAGGTTGATGGAGTACAGAGCCAGCTGAGTCAGGATGCCGGCCAGAATGGCGGGGATGCCCATAAAGGTGTGCAGCAGGCCGGTGACAAGGCCGGTGGCCAGACCGGCCAGCACCGCCACCAGCAGTGCCAGCCAGACGTTCATGCCGGAAAGCAGGCACATGACGCACACGGCGCCGCCGGTGCCGAAAGAGCCGTCCACGGTCAGGTCGGCCACGTCCAGAATGCGGTAGGTCAGGTATACGCCAATGGCCATGATGCCCCAGATCAGGCCCTGCGCACAGGCACCCGGCAGAGCACCCGGCAGGTTGGCAAGTCTTGCAATGATCTCCAAAACAATTTCCTCCTAAACGTTACACTTTTTTATCTCCCGTTTTGATACGGGAAAGCGGAGAAGAGTCAAAAATATGCTCTCCTCCGCTATTTTCGTTTGGTTCCCGCTGTTGTCAGGCCTCGATCTCCTCGTAGCCTTCCGGCACGGTCAGGCCCAGATCATCGCAGATGGCCTTGTTGTACTTCTTGGTCACGTCGGTGTACTCGATGGGCATGGTGGAGATATCGCTCTCGCCGTTCAGGATCTTGACGGCCATCTCACCGGTGGTGTAGCCCAGATCATAGTAGCTGATGGACAGGGTGGCCACGCCGCAGCCGGAGCAGATGCCCTCCTCACCGGCGAACACGGGCTTCTTGGCCGGGCGGCAGATGCCGTCCACGATGCCGGTGTTGGCCGCCACGGTGTTGTCAGTGGGCACATACAGGGCATCGTTCTCATCGGCCGCTTTCTGGCACACAGAGGACAGATCGTTGGAGTCGGAGAATGCGTACTGGGTAGCGGTCACACCCTTGGCCTCCAGGTACTTCTGCACCTCGTCCACCTGATACTGGCTGTTGGCCTCAGCGGAGCAGTACAGCAGGCCAACCTTCTTGGCGTCCGGCATCCACTCCACGATCATATCCGCCTGCTGATCCAGCGGGGCCAGATCGGAGGTGCCGGAGACGTTGCCGCCCACGGTGCCGGAGAAGTTATCCAGACCCAGCGCCACGCCGTACTCGGTAACAGAGGTACCCAGAACGGGGATGGTGTTGGTGGCAGCCTGAGCCGCCTGCAGAGCGGGGGTCGCGTTGGCCATGATCAAATCCACACCGGAAGAAACAAAGCCGTTGGTGATAGTAGCGCAGGTTGCGGAGTCGCCCTGTGCATTCTGGAAGTCGAAGGTAACGTTGTCGCCAAAGGCAGCCGTCAGGGCATCCTCAAAGCCCTGGGTGGCAGCATCCAGAGCGGCGTGCTGCACCAGCTGGCAGATGCCAACGGTGAACTTCTGGCCGTCAGCCGCTGCAGAAACAGAAGCTGCGGTGGAGGAAGCCACGGAAGAAGCAGCTGCGGAGGAAGCGGAAGAACCGCCACAGGCAGACAGAGCGGCGGCGGCACCGCAGGCAGCGGCGGCAGCCAGGAACGAACGACGAGTGATCTTACGCATTTTGATTTCTCTCCTCTATACATTGCAGTTCGTGCGGCCACAGGCTGCCGCACGCGAACTGCTGAATTGTAAGCGAGCCAGAAACAGGTTTGCTTTACACTCGTGAAGTATAGCACACATTTCCCGGTAAAACAATCCGCTTTTTTTTGCGCAAAAACGGCCCTTATTATCTATTATTTAAAACATTTCCATCAATTATTTTGATTGCGCGTTTTGCTTTTGCTGGTAAGCCGTCAGTTTTGCCCAATCGGCTTTCAGACCGTGCAGGTTGGCTTCCAGCTGGGGCAGCCAGGGCTGTGCGTAGTCGTAGTGGTAATACAGTGCCTGCCACAGCTTTGCCTGTGCACGCCGCAGCAGCACCGGACTGAGCACCGCTTCCAGACGTTCCACCTCATCCTCCAGCTCCATGCAGGTCAGTGCCCAGCGCACGTCCAGCGCCTCGCGGGCGGCGCACGTCGTAGCGGGACAGGTAGTCCTGTACCCGGGCTTCGATCACCTGCCCTCCGCAGCCGGTAGGCTGCAAGAAGTAGCTCACCTGCCCTTCCCGACTGATCTCCTGGGCCAGCGGGTAGAGCGCGCACACCAGCGGTTCCGCATCGTGGATGGCACAGTGGTTCTCGGTCAGGAACGGGCAGTTGCTGCGGTTCTCTTTGACCGGGGCCAGCCGCAGCACCGGCAGATGGCTCACCTGCCCGATGCTGGCCCGGCAATAGCCCCGGGCCACGATCTGCGGCGGCAGGCAGGCGCAGCCGGGCTGCAATACGCCACAGGTCAAAGCCAGATAATACGATATCTTCCCTGCCCCGGCAGCAGTCGCCGCATCCGGCGCAGGCAAACCGGAACTGCGCCTCCCGCTCCAGAGGCGGCATGGCCTCGGTGCGGGTAAAATCCACCTGCCCGCACAGGTCGATGTGGTCGTCACGCATCCTGTTTTACTCCTCTTCCCATTTTTCAGGAATTTTCTGATGGTTCCACTGCGTATTTGCTTGTACATTGCATATCCTGCCAGACCGTGCCATCTGCAGCGTAATACATCCACTCCGTGGTACCATCTTTGAACAGATATTCCAGCGCGAATGCCTGCCCTTCCTGCACGGGCACCGGATAGCTATTGTAGGGCAGTACATCATTGTCCCGGGGCTGTGCTGTAAAGTCCGCATACGCATCTTCTACCCGCCAGAATCTCCGGCCTGCCGCTTCGCCTGCCCAGGCAGCGATATCCTCTTCTCCCAGATAGATCGCCGTGTAGGTCTTGCCTGCAATGGTCAGTGTTTTTTTCTCCCATGACGGGCGTCGTTTCTTCTGGCAGATCCTTTAAGCTGATCCTCAGGTCTTTGGAGACGATCCGCTCTCCATATTTCTGATAAAGCTGATTCGCCATACAGGGCACCGTACCGTCCTCGTAATTCATTCCATCCAGCGCTGTATGGACCGCGCCGTAGATCCCCATCACATCGGTGTTTTTCTCGGCATCCAATGCATCCAGTTCCCGCATGAAGTTTTCTGCCATACAGTTTTCCCGGTAGACATCCGCTTCTGCTTCCTTTCCTGCATAGCTATAGCTGTAATACCGCTTTGCCTGCTGGATGCTTTCCAGCGCCTGCGCATACTCCGGCGAATCCTTTTTACCTTCTGCCGTCAGATAGGTCAGATATTGATACCCCAGCGACCGATACATGTGTTCGATATCTGTTCCATGAAAAACCGTTTCCGGGCAGTTCTGTTTGATCTGCTTGTAAAATGTCCGGTAGACTTCACTGCCGCCCATTGTTCCCTGCACGGCTTTAAAGTGTTCGTTTAAGAGCGTGTCATCCTCTGCCTGCATCCACTGGTTCAAAAGCTGCGCACTTGCGTAGCCATCCTCCAAAAACAGATCGCGTGCTCCTGCGGCACAGAGTTCTTCCCAATGTTCCAGCTCCTGCTCGATCATTTTCTCATTTGCGTGCTCTTCCCCGTACAGATATACCGTTCCAGCCGCTTCCGGTTCTGTTTGAGAAGAGGCCGTTGTTTCCTCGTTTGCCGGAGCGCAGGCGGTCAGGCAAAGTGCCAGCAGCAGAGCCGCCCCTGCCGCCGCAAGCCAGAATTTCCGTTTCATACTGTGTTCGTCCTCCTCCACTGATTTTCCCCAGTATAGCACAGCCGCACAAAAAGTAAAAGGGAGCGTTTTCGCTCCCCTTCACCCGTTGGTTATTCGTATTTCTTCGCCGGGATCACGATGGCCCCGAACAGCGAGAGGATGTACACGATGAGCACAGCGGCCCACGCCTGCCAGCCGGTGGCGCGCTCAAGCTGCACCGCCCCCTCCGTGCAAAGCGGCGTCAGGAGCATACTTACCACGCACCACACCCGCATTGCTTTGAGCACATGGAGCCAGTTTTTGCTGACGGCTTTATCCGAAACATACAGGCAGGCGGCAAGCTCCTTCTGGGTCATGCCTTTTTTTCCCTGCGCAGCTGTGCCAGAAAACTCCCAAAAGCGATCTTGTTCAGTTCGTACATCGTTTTGTCCTCCTTGTGAGCCAGCAGCTCTGTTTGTGGCTCCATTGTACCGGACCGGACATCCCCGCACAACCGACTGGCGGTAGAATTGGCGCAAAGCAGTCATTTTTTCTTTTCCAGTCTGCGGTACACCTGCACAGCATCCATGATGTTGGTCTGCTCCGTCGCGTGGTTTCCGGGTGCCCCCAGCGTGACCAGAATGTACTCCTTTCCGTTCACCACGGCAAGGCTGGCAAGGCACAGACCGGCCGCATCCGTGTAGCCGGTCTTGCCGCCCAGGATCTGCCCGCCTGTCACCTCTCCACCGTCCAGCCTGCTCAGCAGGGTGCTGGCCATATACAGTCCCTTCGGGTGCTGCGCTGTGACGCTGCTGGTGTACTGCCCGGTGGTAAACACCGTGCGGAAAGTTTCGTTGTTCAGTGCGGCCTGCAGCAGCACGGCCAGATCTGCCGCACTGGAATAGTGTTCCGGGCTGGTCAGGCCGGTGCAGTTGGCAAAGTGGGTGTGTTTCATGCCCAGCTCCCCGGCTTTCCGGTTCATCAGAGCCACAAAGGCCTCCTCGCTGCCGCTCACCTGCCGGGCCAGCGCCTCACAGCACTCGGCACCGGAAGGGAGCATGGCTCCGTACAGCAGATCCCGCACCGTGACCATCTCGCCCGGCTGGAACCCGGCCATGGAAGCGTCTGCCTTGTACAGGGCGGGAAAGATGTCCTCCGGCAAGGTCACCGGCGTGTCCAGGTCCGGCAGCGCTTCCGCTGCCAGCAGCACCGTCATCATCTTGGTCAGGGAGGCCGGAGCGGCTTCCTCACCAGACCGCTTCCGGGCCAGGACCTGCCCGGTCCGGGCATCCATCAGCAGCGCGTGTCGGCTGGACGTGCCCAGCAGGATATTCTGCTGAGCGATCAGCCCGAACAACAGCAGACCGGCCGCCAGCACCCAAAGCAATCCCCGATACGCGTTGGCGTCTGCCGCGGCGGTTTGATTTTGTTTTCATCTTGTTCGCATCCTTTTTTGCAGAATAAGAAAGCGCTTTCATCTCATAGAACGAGACGAAAGCGCCTTTTTCTGCAAACAGGATTTATTTCAGCTTCATTCCGTCGCTGGAAGCGTTGCCCACACACTCACCCAGAACGTGGCCGCCGTTGTGCACCGGGATGCCCACCCCCACCTTACCAATGTAGCTCAGGGGAACCTTCTGGTCCTGTTCCAGCTGGCGGACGCTCCTTTCCGTCATAGATAGGAAACCCTACAACGGTTATAGAGTCAAGGTTTTGTTTGATGTTTGGCATTCCAGCATCCCCAGACACAACAAAAAAGCCCTGAGACTTCCATCTCAGAGCTTTCTGTTCAAGTCGGCGACTACCTATTTTCACAAGCCGTTTCCAGCTAACTATCTTCGGCACAAGTGAGCTTAACTTCTGTGTTCGGAATGGGAACAGGTGGGACCTCACCGTCATCGACACCGACCGATCTGACTGAATCAGTATAACACATTTCTGTGTTCCTGTCCAGTGTTTCTTAGAAGGACGTGCCTTCAAAACTGAATAATCACTGCTATCATTTTTTCGTTGACTTAAAAGTCTCAAGCGAATTGTGGACAAGCCCTCGATCTATTAGTACACGCTTGCTGAATGGATCACTCCACTTACACATTGTGCCTATCAACCTTGTAGTCTTCAAGGGATCTTACCTGATTGAATCAGTGGGATATCTTATCTTTGGGTCGGCTTCACGCTTAGATGCTTTCAGCGTTTATCCGATCCGTACATAGTTGCCCAGCTATGCTCTTGGCAGAACAACTGGTGCGCCAGAGGTACGTCCGCTCCGGTCCTCTCGTACTAGGAACAGCTCCCATCAAATATCCTGCGCCCACGACAGATAGGGACCGAACTGTCTCACGACGTTCTGAACCCAGCTCGCGTACCGCTTTAATTGGCGAACAGCCAAACCCTTGGGACCGAATACAGCCCCAGGATGCGATGAGCCGACATCGAGGTGCCAAACCTCCCCGTCGATGTGGACTCTTGGGGGAGATCAGCCTGTTATCCCCAGGGTAACTTTTTATCCGTTGAGCGATGGCATTTCCACTCACAGACCACCGGATCACTAACTCCAACTTTCGTTACTGCTCGACCCGTCAGTCTCGCAGTTAGGCTCGCTTCTGCGTTTGCACTCTTTTGCTTGATTTCCGTTCAAGCTGAGCGAACCTTTGAACGCCTCCGTTACTCTTTAGGAGGCGACCGCCCCAGTCAAACTGCCCACCTAACAATGTCCCCCGCCTTGATTCAAAGGCGCAGGTTAGAATTCCAATATCGCAAGGATGGTATCCCAACGGCCACTCCATGACCGCCAAAGCGATCACTTCCCAGTGTCCCATCTATCCTGTGCATGCAACATCGAAACCCAATATTAGGCTACAGTAAAGCTCCATGGGGTCTTTCCGTCTTGTCGCGGGTAACCGGCATCTTCACCGGTACTACAATTTCGCCGGGCGGGCTGTCGAGACAGTGCCCAAATCATTACGCCTTTCATGCGGGTCAGAACTTACCTGACAAGGAATTTCGCTACCTTAGGACCTTTATAGTTACGGCCGCCGTTCACTGGGGCTTCGATTCAATGCTTGCACATCTCCTCTTAACCTTCCAGCACCGGGCAGGCGTCAGCTCGTATACGTCATCTTTCGATTTAGCACAAACCTGTGTTTTTGGTAAACAGTTGCTTGGGCCGATTCTCTGCGGCTCCATCGCTGGAGCACCCCTTCTCCCGAAGTTACGGGGTCAATTTGCCGAGTTCCTTAACAGCCCTTCTCCCGTTGGCCTTAGAATCTTCTTCCTACCTACCTGTGTCGGTTTGCGGTACGGGCACCGCAGAAATACACACAGCTTTTCTCGCCATCTTCCATCCCGGACTTCGGTACTAACTTCCCTCGATCGCTACCGGAACCAACACCCGGCTCCGAGACTTCAAATGTGTCCCTGTGTTTAACTCTTTTGGTGGTGACGGAATCTCTACCGTCTGTGCATCGGCTACGCCGTTAGGCCTCACCTTAGCTCCCGACTAACCTGGAGCGGACGAACCTTCCTCCAGAAACCTGAGGCTTTCGGCCATGCAGATTCTCACTGCATTCGCGCTACTCATTCCGGCATTCTCACTTCTATACACTCCACAGCCGCTTGCGCTACTGTTTCACCGCGTATACAACGCTCCCCTACCCAATGTATTTCTACATTGCCTAAGCTTCGGTGTCAGGTTTAGCCCCGTTAAATTCTCCGCGCAGAGACGCTCGACCAGTGAGCTATTACGCACTCTTTGAATGAGTGGCTGCTTCTGAGCCAACATCCTGGTTGTCTGCGTATCTCCACATCGTTTTCCACTTAACCTGACTTTGGGACCTTAGCTGTAGATCTGGGCTGTTTCCCTTTTGACAATGACATTTATCTGACACTGTCTGACTCCCAACCATCAATATTCTGGCATTCTGAGTTTGATAAGCTTCGCTAACCTCTCGGCCGCTAGGCTATTCAGTGCTTTACCTCCAGATATCTAAGTTGAGGCTAGTCCTAAAACTATTTCGGGGAGAACCAGCTATCTCCGGGTTCGATTGGAATTTCTCCGCTACCCACAGTTCATCCGCCGCCTTTTCAACGGAGGTCGGTTCGGTCCTCCATGGAATTTTACTTCCACTTCAACCTGACCATGGGTAGGTCACCCGGTTTCGGGCCCATTGTATGCAACTTAACGCCCTTTTCAAACTCGCTTTCGCTTCGGCTCCAGACCTTAAGTCCTTAACCTTGCTGCATACAATCGCTCGCCGGACCGTTCTACAAAAAGTACCCTATCACACATTGACGTGCTCTAGGTGCTTGTAGGCACAGGGTTTCAGGTTCTATTTCACTCCCCTCCCGGGGTGCTTTTCACCTTTCCTTCACAGTACTATACGCTATCGGTCACTGGGTAGTATTTAGGGTTGGAGGGTGGTCCCCCCATCTTCCGACCAGGTTTCACGTGTCTGGCCGTACTCTGGAACTTGCTCGGCTCTTGTCGTTTTCACCTACGTGGTTCTCACACTCTCTGACCGGCCTTCCCATGCCGTTCGGTTAACAACTTAAGTCCTAAATGCAGTCCGTACCCCGCAAGTATTTCTACTCACGGTTTGCCCTCTTCCGCGTTCGCTCGCCACTACTTACGGAATCTCGTTTGATGTCTCTTCCTCGCCCTACTTAGATGTTTCAGTTCAGGCGGTTCCCCCGATACACCTATTTTGAAGTTCAGTGTAACGTACCTGAGTATGAACCCAGGTGAGTTTCCTCATTCAGAGATCTCCGGATCAATGCTTATTTGCAGCTCCCCGAAGCTTATCGCAGCTTATCACGTCTTTCATCGGCTCCCAGTGCCAAGGCATTCGCCCTGCGCCCTTGTTCGCTTGACCATTCAAACTATTCTCTTTCGAGAATGTTGTATTTCCTCTTGATTTTTTTTGCCAACGAAGATTATTGTTACCCTTCCTTTTGAAATTGTAATATTTCTTAAAAAAGAACTTACTATAATCTTTGTTTCGCAGTTATTATTCAGTTTTCAAGGTACGTCTTTGAGTGTCCTTTTCAGGGCCCTCAAAATCGAACAATATCTACTCAACTTGTATCTATCACCTGTTCCAGATGATCGACCATCTTCGATGTTCTCTCATCTGCCTGACTCCTTAGAAAGGAGGTGATCCAGCCGCAGGTTCTCCTACGGCTACCTTGTTACGACTTCACCCCAATCACCAGTTTTACCTTCGGCGGCGTCCTCCTTGCGGTTAGACTACCGACTTCGGGTCCCCCCGGCTCTCATGGTGTGACGGGCGGTGTGTACAAGGCCCGGGAACGTATTCACCGTGGCATGCTGATCCACGATTACTAGCAATTCCGACTTCGTGCAGGCGAGTTGCAGCCTGCAGTCCGAACTGAGACGTTGTTTCTGAGTTTTGCTCCACCTCGCGGTCTTGCTTCTCTTTGTTTAACGCCATTGTAGTACGTGTGTAGCCCAAGTCATAAAGGGCATGATGATTTGACGTCATCCCCACCTTCCTCCGTTTTGTCAACGGCAGTCTGGCCAGAGTCCTCTTGCGTAGTAACTGACCATAAGGGTTGCGCTCGTTGCGGGACTTAACCCAACATCTCACGACACGAGCTGACGACAACCATGCACCACCTGTCTCCTTGTCCGAAGAGAAATACTGTTTCCAGCATCGTCAAGGGATGTCAAGACTTGGTAAGGTTCTTCGCGTTGCGTCGAATTAAACCACATACTCCACTGCTTGTGCGGGCCCCCGTCAATTCCTTTGAGTTTCAACCTTGCGGTCGTACTCCCCAGGTGGATTACTTATTGTGTTAACTGCGGCACTGAAGGGGTCAATCCTCCAACACCTAGTAATCATCGTTTACGGTGTGGACTACCAGGGTATCTAATCCTGTTTGCTACCCACACTTTCGAGCCTCAGCGTCAGTTGGTGCCCAGTAGGCCGCCTTCGCCACTGGTGTTCCTCCCGATATCTACGCATTCCACCGCTACACCGGGAATTCCGCCTACCTCTGCACTACTCAAGAAAAACAGTTTTGAAAGCAGTTCATGGGTTGAGCCCATGGATTTCACTTCCAACTTGTCTTCCCGCCTGCGCTCCCTTTACACCCAGTAATTCCGGACAACGCTTGTGACCTACGTTTTACCGCGGCTGCTGGCACGTAGTTAGCCGTCACTTCCTTGTTGAGTACCGTCATTATCTTCCTCAACAACAGGAGTTTACAATCCGAAGACCTTCTTCCTCCACGCGGCGTCGCTGCATCAGGGTTTCCCCATTGTGCAATATTCCCCACTGCTGCCTCCCGTAGGAGTCTGGGCCGTGTCTCAGTCCCAATGTGGCCGTTCAACCTCTCAGTCCGGCTACCGATCGTTGCCTTGGTGGGCCGTTACCTCACCAACTAGCTAATCGGACGCGAGGCCATCTCAAAGCGGATTGCTCCTTTTCCCTCTGGTCGATGCCGACCCGTGGGCTTATGCGGTATTAGCAGTCGTTTCCAACTGTTGTCCCCTCTTTGAGGCAGGTTCCTCACGCGTTACTCACCCGTTCGCCACTCGCTCGAGAAAGCAAGCTCTCTCTCACTCGTTCGACTTGCATGTGTTAGGCGCGCCGCCAGCGTTCGTCCTGAGCCAGGATCAAACTCTTTATAAATGATATTTATCACTTAAAAGTGTTAAATCTTGTTCGCTCAGCACGCAATCGCTTGCGTCCTGTGTGAATTACTTTGTTTGGAATTGTTTAACGTGTTTTTCCAACACGAAAATAGGTTCCGTTACAAGTTTTTCGATATTGTTCAATTTTCAAGGTCCTGTGCGCCTCAGCCTTATCGGCTGACGACTTGATTATTTTACCACAGAAGCGGTTTTTTGTCAAGCTCTTTTTTCGAGGCTTTTGAACGTTCTGAACTTGGATCATTCTCAACATCTCAGTGTCAACTGGTGTTTTTGAACGTCTATTGGTTCTTTTCAAAGGCTTCCGGCCGAGGTTTCAGAAGTCATTCTTTTGTCTCAGCGCTTGGCGCTCAAGTATAATACCACACCCCGGCCTTCTTGTCAACACTTTTCGGCAAGTTTTTTGAGGAAAATCTGAGATTCCTTCATTTTCTTGTATCCTACCATGTAAAAAGCCGCCTGTGCATGGTTGCACAGGCGGCCCCTCTATTATATTACTTTTTATATAGGGAGTTCAGCGGATCTCAATGCCCAGCTTGAACTTCAGGTTGCCAAGGATCTTCTTAACGGCGCGCTCTGCTTCTTCGGCAGAGACTTCCTTCTTCGGGTCTGCAAGAGACAGGCTGAAGGCCATACTCTTCTTGCCCTCACCGAGGTTTGCACCGCGGTAGATGTCAAACAGCTTGACCTCGCTCACCAGCGGGCTGGCCTTCTTGATGGTCTCTTCGATCTCGCCGCAGGTAACGGCCTCGTCGCAGACCAGTGCCAGGTCGCGCTTGACCGGTGCATAGGGGCTCAACGGCTGATAGCGCAGCTCCCCCTCCACACAGGACATGAGAGCCTCATAATCCAGCTCTCCCAGATAGATGTTCTGGCTGTCCTTCTGGTCCTTTGCGATCTCCAGCTCGGCGTTGATCTCGTTGGCCAGCTTGCCAAACACGCCCAGACGCTTGCCGTTGCAATACACAGCGGCGCTGATGCCGGGGGTGCAGCCACGGGGTGGTCTCGCGCTTATAGTCAAAGTGCAGGCCGAAGCAATCTGCCAGTGCTTCCAATGCGCCCTTGACGGTAAAGAAATCCTCCTCCGGGCCAAAGGCACCCAGGCACAGGGTCTGGCGCTCGTGGGGATGTTCGTTGATGGGCAGTTCCTTGGCCAGATAGACCGGGGCCATCTCGAACAGGCGGCCCTCGGCGTTGCCCTTCTTCAGGTTGTCCACAATCACGTTCAGCATACTGGGGGCCAGCGTGGTGCGCATGATGGACAGATTTTCGCTGATGGGGTTCATGATGCGGATAGCCTTGCGGGCCTCATCCTCTGCCGGGAGGTGCAGCATATCGAACTCTGCGGTGGAGTAGAAGGCCAGCGTGGATGCCTCGTAGAAGCCCTGTGCTGCCAGCAGGCGCTTGGCCTTGAGCTGCTGCTTCTGGTCGTAGTTCAGGCCGCCGTTGGTCACGGCTGCGGTGTTCAGGAAGGTGGGCACGATGTGGTCGTAGCCGTACTCGCGGATGACCTCCTCGGCCAGATCCGGGAAGCTCTCCACATCCTCACGGTACAGCGGGGCGGACACATCCCAGCTGCCGTTAGCCTGCACGTCCACGGTGAACTCCAGACGCTGCAGGATGTCGATCATGGTCTGGTCCGGCACGGTGATGCCCAGCACGCCGCAGATCTTGGCCGGGGTAGTCACGATGTGCTTGCGCTCCAGCGGGCGGCCGTCGGTCAGGTCATACTCCAGCGTGGTGATGTCGCCGCAGTCCAGCTCCTGGATCAGGTGCAGGGCACGGGCCAGGCCCAGCTCCGGAGAATGACGGTCCACGCCCTTCTCGTAACGGGCAGAAGAATCACTGTTCTGGCCCAGAGCGCGGCTGGTCTTACGGACGCAGTCCCGGGCGAAGGTGGCGCACTCAAACAGCAGGCTGGTGGTGTTTTCGTCCATGCCGGAGTTGGCACCGCCCATGATGCCGGCCAGTGCCACCGGCTTCTCGGCGTCGCAGATGACCAGGTTGTTGGGGTTCAGGGTGAACTCCTTCTCGTCCAGGGTGACGATCTTTTCGCCATCGTGGGCACGGCGCACGTCGATGGTGCGGCCAGCCACCTTGTTCAGGTCAAAGGCGTGCATGGGCTGGCCCATCTCCAGCAGGGTGTGGTTGGTGATATCCACCACATTGCTGATGGAGCGCCGCCCGCACAGAGCCAGATGGCGCTTCATCCAGCGGGGAGACTCGCCCATGCGGATGTTGCGCACATAGTGTGCCATATAGCGGGGGGCACAGGTCGGGCGCTTCCACCTTGACGGTAATGGGCGCGTCCGGCTCGCAGACAGCTTTGTAGTCCATGGCGGGCATGTGCAGGGGCTTGCCCAGGATGGCAGCGACCTCGCGGGCGATGCCCAGAACAGACTGGCAGTCCGGGCGGTTGGCGGTGATGGAGATGTCGAAGATGTAGTCATCCAGACCCACCACCGGGGCAATGTCGGTGCCGGGGACGGAATCCTCGGGCAGGATCAGCAGACCGTAGACCTCAGAACCCGGGAACAGGTCGTCATTGAGGCCCAGCTCCTCACCGGAGCACAGCATGCCGTTGGATTCCACGCCCTGCATCTTGCGGGCCTTGATCTTGATGCCGCCGGGCAGGGTGGAGCCATCCAGCGCAGCGGGCACGCAGTCGCCCAGCTTCATGTTGGCAGCACCGGTGCTGATGTGGATGTCGTGGCCGTAGTCGCCGCAGTCCACCACGCACTTGGTCAGGTGGGTGCCCTCCTGCTTTTCCATCTCCACGATCTTGCCTACCACCACTTTGCTGATGCCGGCATCCAGCGGGATCAGCTCTTCCACTTCAAAGCCGCAGGAGAACAGCTTCTCCTCCAGCTCCTGGGCGGTGACATCGATATCAACGAATTCTTTTAACCAACTGAACGGTACTTTCATTGTTTGTTCTCTCCCCTCTTATTCGTGGAACTGCTTGAGGAACTGCAGGTTGTTCTCGAACATCAGACCGATGTTGTTGATGCCGTACTTCAGCATGGCGATACGCTCGATGCCGATGCCGAAAGCGAAGCCGGAGTACTCGTCCGGGTCGATGTTGCAGTTCTCCAGCACCTTGCGGTTGACAACGCCGCCGCCCAGCACCTCGATCCAGCCGGTGTGCTTGCACAGCGGGCAGCCCTTGCCGTGGCACTCAAAGCAGCTCACGTCCACCTCGACGCTGGGCGGTGAACGGGAAGTAAGAAGGACGCAGGCGGGTGCGGGTGTCGGCACCGAACAGCTTCTGCACGAAGGTGTTCAGTGCGCCCTGCAGGTCGCCCAGGGTGATGCCCTTGTCCACGACCAGACCTTCCATCTGGTGGAACATGGGGCTGTGGGTAGCGTCCGAGTCGGAGCGGAACACACGGCCGGGCATCAGGATCTTGATGGGCGGCTTCTGAACGTCCATGGTGCGGATCTGGCCGCCGGAAGTCTGGGTACGCAGCAGGAACTCCTCCGACAGGTAGAAGGTATCCTGCATGTCGCGTGCCGGGTGATCCTTGGGCACGTTCAGACGGGTAAAGTTGTGGTCATCGTCCTCGATCTCCGGGAAGGTGCCCACCGAAAAGCCCATGCCGGAGAACACGTCGATGATCTGGTTGGTGATCAGGGTCAGCGGGTGCAGGCCGCCCATGGGGCGGGTCTTGGCGGGCAGGGTGATGTCCACCGTCTCGGCGGCGTTGCGGGCAGCCAGCTCGGCAGCCTTCACCTTTTCGGCGGCAGCGTCGTACTCGGCCTGTACCTTCTGCTTGAGCTCGTTGATGATCTTGCCCATGGCAGGGCGCTCTTCGGGTGCGACGGTGCGCAGATTCTTCATCAGGGCAGGGATCTTGCCGTTCTTGCTGAGGTATTCCTGCCAGAAGGATGCCAGCGTTTCCTTGCTGGAGACCTGACCAAGGCTCTCTTCGGCCTGTTTTGCCAGCTCGTCGATCATTGCTTGCATGGATGTTCTCTCCTTTTACTACTTCGTGTTCATGAGCGGAGGCATGAAAAAAGCTCCGTCCCCTCTGCCTGTTCTCAGGCAAAAGGGACGAAGCTGTAACAGTCTGCTCCGCGGTACCACCCGGTTTCCGCCCTTTGCGCAAGCAGCGGGCGGCACTCAAACGCCGTAACGGGGCGCAACCGTCCTGTACTAGTGGGCCGCAAAGCCGTTCGCGCAGGCCGCTCAGGAGCGAACTTCAGCCTGTCTGCACGCGGGGACCCTTTCAGCCGGTGAAGTCCCTCTCTTTGCTGTGCCGAACAAACCTACTCTCTCCGTCGCTGCGTTTGGGAGTATTCAGGTTTTATAACCGTTTGTTATGTTACCACATTTTGCGGCGGTTTGCAAGCGGGGCGGGCAGATTTTGCGCAGGTTTCCGCTTTTGACTTGCCGTTTTGGCTCTGTCATGTTATATTCCGTGCAGCGCTTTGCATGGAAGGAGGGTACACCCGGATGGGCTGGAACGGCTGCGTTTTTCTTTAAAAAAGGCAACCCCTAAGCATTTCCGGCTCGAAGTGTACCCATTTTTCTTCCGGCAAAGCGTGGAGCATCGTTTTTTTATGCGCCGCGCAGCTTTGCTGCGGGGCGTTTTTGTTTTGCCGGGAAATGGGGCACTGTTTCACGCAGAAGTCAGCATTTCTTCATGTGCTCAACATAAAATTCCAGGTTGCCCCCAAAGTATTAAGGTCACTGAGCGCTGTACACACTGCCCATCGTCCAGGAATTGTTGGCCGAATACTTTGCGTGGTTGCGCAGGTAGGTGAGCCAGGTGCCATAGCCGTTGCCAGCCGACAGGTGGACGCCGTCCGGCGCTGCCAGCATCTCTTTCAGGTTGCCCTCACCGTCGGCCAGGGCCTCCCACAGGTCCAGATACACGCAGCCCTTGCTGGCGGCCAGCTGAGCCAGCTGCTCATTCACCCCGCGCAGCACATCGGAAGCAAGACCCGGCTTCTCGGCGGCCGCTTTCGGACGCACCGGCGGGACCGACTCCACATAGATCACGCAGTCCGGCCCCAGCGTCTCCCGCAGCATGTCCAGCATCTGGCCGTAATAGGCCAGGAACCGGTCGGAAGCACCCAGCGTGGTGAGGGTGTTGGTGCCCAGTAGGATATACAGCTTTTTGGGTTGGGCAGCGGCCAGCACATCCAGTGCGATCTCTTCCCCGCGGACGGAGCTCTTGACCGCCGTCCGGTTCACGATGGCATCCGGCCCCACGCCGGTGTAACCGCAGACCAGCGCCCCGCCCAGATTGATCTGGTAGTCCGAAAAGCCCACGGTCAGGCTGTCACCCAGAAAGGCCGCGTCCGCAAAATAGTTCAGGTCCACCTGCCCGCAGCTGGGCTGACGGATGACGCTGGCGTCGTAGGCCTTGACCACCGCAGCGGCCGCATCCTGCCGGGCCGGGCCAAAGGTCTCCAGCGTGACCGCCTGTGCGTCCCCGCTGCCATCCGGCGCGGTGCTGTCGCCGCTGCTGTCACTGTCTGCCGCTTCGCCCTGCATGGGCAGTGGTGCCAGAATGTCCTGTGCAATGCCGCTGGCCACCGGCTCCGACTGTGCGTCCTTGGCCGATGCACCGTTTTCCAGAATGGCGGTAATGGCGTAGGCCAGCACCAAAATGGCCAGCACCACCCCTGCCAGGCGCAGCTTGCCGCTCACGCCGCCGTGACGGGCACGGTGCGATGTCGAATGATATTCGTGTGAAATCCCCATGGTTTTTGCTCCAGCTTTCTCGTTTTTACCCTCAGCGGCCGACGCAGCCCGCCGCATCGGATGCAGATGCTCCCATTCTATCATAATTTTTTTGCCTGTGCAACCAATTGGGTCTTGCATACAACAGGCAAAACAGTTACAATAGAGTCGTAGCAGTTTTTGCGCATTTTACAAAAAGCGCATTCACATGCTGCATCATTTTTGTACCACTTGCAAACTTGTTTTGTCAGCCGCCTTTGGTCTGTGTGCAGTGCAGGGCCGCAGTTCCTTTGCAGCAGGGCGGCAGACAACATCGGTTTGCAGGCGTTTTCCATCGTTCACGGTAAAGGATCAAGAAGGAGGTACTCATGGCCAAAAATGTGATCATTGGTCAGAGCGGCGGCCCCACGGCCGTCATCAATTCCAGCCTGGCAGGCGTGTACAAGGCTGCCTGCAGTCTGGGTGCCGACAAGGTGTACGGCATGAAGTACGGCATCGAGGGCCTGCTCAAGGAAGAGCTCATCGAGCTGAATGTCCTGCTGGACGACCGCATGAGCATTGAGCTGCTCAAGCGCACCCCGTCCAGCTATCTGGGCAGCTGCCGCTACAAGCTGCCCGACCCGGACACCGACTCCACCCCGTTCGTCAAGCTGTTCACCCTGTTTGACAAGTACGACATCTGCGCGGTGTTCTACATCGGCGGCAACGACTCCATGGACACCATCGCCAAGCTCAGCCGCTACGGCGACCGGGTGGGCAGCAGCGTGCGGTTCATCGGCGTGCCCAAGACCATTGACAACGACCTGATGCTCACCGACCACACCCCCGGCTACGGCTCGGCGGCCAAATACATCGCCACCATTCTAAAGGAAGTCATCCGCGATTCTTCCGTGTATGACATCCGCAGCGTGACCGTGGCCGAAATCATGGGCCGCCACGCGGGCTGGCTGGCCGGTGCGGCCTGCATGGCCGGCGGCGACGACAGTGAAGGCCCGGACCTGATCCTGCTGCCGGAGGTCCCCTTTGATCAGGACAAGTTCCTGGCCAAGGTGGACGCGCTGCAGCGGGTCAAGCCCAACGTCATCATTGCGGCCAGTGAGGGTGTCAAGACCGCCGACGGCACTTACCTGTGCGATCTGGTGTCCACCGCCGGGCAGCTGGACGCCTTTGGCCACAAGGCCGTGCTCAGCGGCACCAGCCGGTATCTGTCCGAGCTGATCCACGACAAGCTGGACTGCAAGACCCGCGCCATCGAGTTCTCTACCCTGCAGCGCTGCGCCAGCCATCTGGCCAGCCGCACCGATGTGAACGAGGCCTATGCGGTGGGCGGTGCCGCGGCAGCAGCGGCCTTTGCGGGCGAGAGCGGCCGCATGATCGCGCTGGAGCGCATTTCCAGCTATCCCTATCAGTGCATTGCCAAGTCTGTGGATGTGCAGCAGGTGGCCAACCTGGAAAAGAAGGTGCCGCTGGACTGGATCACCCCGGACGGCATGCAGGTGACGGCGGCCTTTGAGGAGTACGCCCGCCCGCTCATTCTGGATGAGGTGACCCCCGTGTACGTCAACGGTACCCCGCGCCACATCCGCCTGTAATCCCCTTTTCCGCGTCTGTTTTCGTGCACCTGCACGTTTTATAAAAAGCCGAAACAGAAAAAACAAAAAAAGGAGAAATCATCATGGGTAAAAATGCAATCGTTGGTCAGTCTGGCGGCCCTACCTCCGTCATCAATGCAAGTCTGGCAGGCGTGTTCGAGAGCTGCAAGAGCCGCGGTGCTGACATCGTGTACGGTATGTGCAACGGTGTTGCCGGTCTGCTGGAGGAGCGCGTGGTGGACCTGTCCACCGTGCTGACGGACGATTTGGACATCGAGCTGCTCAAGCGCACGCCGTCCAGCTTCCTGGGCAGCTGCCGCTACAAGCTGCCCGACTGGCACGAGGACGAAGCCGTGTACAAGAAGCTGTTTGCCATTCTGGAAAAGCTGAACATCGGCTACTTCTTCTACATCGGCGGCAACGACTCCATGGACACCATCGGCAAGCTGGCCGACTACGGTGCCCGCATCGACAGCGACATCCGCTTCATGGGCGTACCCAAGACCATCGACAACGACCTGATGGTCACCGACCACACCCCCGGTTACGGCTCTGCGGCCAAGTACATCGGCGTGGTGATGAAGGAGATCATCCGTGACGCCACCGTGTACGGCACCAAGTACGTCACCGTGGTGGAGATCATGGGCCGCAACGCTGGCTGGCTGACCGCCGCCGCCGCTCTGGCCAAGAGCGACGACTGCGAGGGCGTGGACATGATCTGCCTGCCCGAAGTGCCCTTCAACGTGGACCACTTCGTGGAGAAGGTGCGCGTGATGCAGGAGAAGAAGCCCAGCATCGTCATCGCCGTGTCCGAAGGCGTCAAGCTGGAGGATGGCCGCTACGTCTGTGAGCTGGCCGATGACGTGCACGCTGTGGACGCTTTCGGCCACAAGGCCCTGACCGGTACGGCCCGCTTCCTGGCCAACGTGGTGGCCCGCAATCTGGACACCAAGACCCGCTGCATCGAGCTTTCCACCCTGCAGCGCTGCGCCGGCCATCTGACCAGCCGCACCGACATCACCGAGGCCTATCAGGTGGGCGGTGCTGCCGCCAAGGCTGCCTTTGAGGGCGTGACCGGCCAGATGGTGGCCCTGAAGCGCATCTCCAACAGCCCGTACCAGTGCACCACTGAGCTGCATCCCATCAGCGAGGTGGCAAACCTTGAGAAGAAGGTGCCGCTGAGCTGGATGAACGAAAACCACACCCAGATGACCGAGGAGTTCCTGGAGTACGCCCGCCCGCTGATCCAGGCCGAGCTGACCCCGCTGTACATCGCCGGTCTGCCCCACCACATCTACCTGAAGAAGCAGAAGTGATGGTTTCCCCTTTTGAACTGTTCTAAGGCATAAAAACCGCCCGCCCGGATGCATTTCCGGGCGGGCGGTTTGTTTATCTTATGGTTATACGGTCGCACCGACCTTCGGGGCACGCCTGCGATCTCCTCGGCGGTCAGAGGCTTTGCCTCGGCCGGGGCGTTCAGGCGCTCCTTGGCCACGGCCAGCATCAACTTGAGGCGGTTTTCCTGGTTGACCTTGGTGGCGCCGGCGTCGTAGTCGATGGGGGTGATATTGGCGCTGGGGTACAGGGCCCGGATCTTGTTCACCATGCCTTTGCCCACGATGTGGTTGGGCAGGCAGCCGAAGGGCTGGGCACACACGATGTTTTCGTATCCGCCCTCCACCAGCTCGATCATTTCGGCGGTCAGCAGCCAGCCTTCGCCCATCTTGGCCCCCAGGGAGATAATGCCCTTGGGTTTTTCCATCAGTTCCTTGAAGGGGCCGGGGGCGTAGAACCCGGCATCGCTCTCGGCCTTGAGCATGGCACGCTCGATGCTGTCCAGCCAGTTCAGGAACTGGTCGATGCCCACCTTCACGGCCAGCTTGCCGCCGTACAGGATGTGGTCCTCGCCCATGTTGAAGGCGCAGTACTGCACAAAGCCCATCAGGCCGGGCAGGTTCACTTCGCAGTCTTGGCTTTCCAGGAATTTTTCCAGATCGTTGTTGCCCAGCGGGCTGTACTTGACGTAGATCTCACCGACCACGCCCACCTTGACCTTGGGCACCCGGGTGACCGGGATGTTGGCAAAGTCGGCTGCAATGAGCGGGAAGGTGTGCTTCATCTCCTTGGCGGTGTAGCCCTTGCCGGCCAGCAGGACCCGGCCCAGACGGGTGACCCACAGGTCCACCATCTTGTCGGCAGCACCCTTCTCGTTCTCATACGGGGCCACCTGATTGCGCAGGGCGCACAGCATGTCGCCGTAGAAGATACAGGCCAGTGCACGGCGGGCCAGCGGCAGGGTCATCTGGAAGCCGCTGTCCTTTTCCAGGCCGGAAAAGTTCAGGCTGGCCACCGGGATCTGCGGGTAACCGGCCTTCACCAGTGCCTTGCGCAGCAGATGGATGTAGTTAGAGGCACGGCAGCCGCCGCCCGTCTGGGTGATGAGCAGGGCGGTGTGGTCCAGATCATACTTGCCGCTGTTCAGCGCGTCCAGGAACTGGCCAATGACCAGCAGCGCCGGGTAGCGGGTATCGTTGTGAACATATTTCAGGCCAAGCTGGGCGACCTCGCTGCCGCAGTTGCCCAGGATCTCGCACTTGTAGCCGTCGTAGCGCAGGGCGTACTCCAGCAGGCGGAACTGGGTAATGGCCATGTTGGGGATGAGGATGGTATGCGTTTTCTTCATCTCCGGGGTGAATTTGGGATAATTGTATTCCATAGGTTCAGCCCTATGTTCTCAGGCTTCTGCCTTGGCGGCGGCCTTTTCCTCGGCCACCTCGTCGCGCTCATCCAGCGCGGCAAACAGGCTGCGCAGGCGGATGTTGACGGCACCAAGGTTGGTGATCTCGTCAATTTTCAGCTGGGTGTACAGCTTGCCGCCTTCCTGCAAAATTTCGCGGGTCTCGTCGGTGGTAATGGCATCCAGGCCGCAGCCGAAGGATACCAGCTGCACCAGGTCCATATCCGGCTGGGTGGTGCAGTATTTGGCGGCGGCATACAGGCGGCTGTGGTAGGTCCACTGGTTCAGCACACTGGTGGGGAACTTTTTTGCACCCGGTTGGAGATGCTGTCCTCGGTGACGACGGCAGCCCCGTGGCGGGTGATCAGACGGTCGATGCCATGGTTGACCTCCGGATCCACATGGTAGGGGCGGCCGGCCAGCACGATGATGCGCTTGCCCTGACGGCGTGCCTCGTCGATGATCTCGCTGCCCTTCACGCGAATTTTGGCCATATGGGCCTCGTACTCGGCGTAAGCGGCGTCGGCGGCTTCCTGCACTTCCTTCTCGGAGATGCCGCCAAAATACTTGGGCAGCACGTTCTTGGCCATCTTGTGCACAAAGTCCTTGGGGCGGTGGATGCCCACATAATCATAGATGAACTTTTTGCCTTCCAGCTCCGGGCAGTTGCCGGCCAGAACTTCCGGGTAATAGGCCACCACCGGGCAGTTGTAATGGTTGTCGCCCAGGCCCTCGTCCACGTTGTAGGTCAGGCAGGGGTAGAAGATGGCGTCCAGCTCCATCTGGCTCAGGGCCTTGATGTGACCGTGGCTCAACTTTGCCGGGAAGCAGGCCGTATCGCTGGGGATGGTGGCCTGTCCGGCCAGATACAGCCCGCGGCTGGACACCGGGCTGGTGTGCACCGCAAAGCCCAGCTTGGTCCAGAAGGCCCACCAGAAGGGCAGCAGCTCGTAGAAGCCCAGGCACAGCGGGATGCCGATGGAGCCGCGCTTGCCGGGCACCGGCTTGTAGCTGGCCAACAGCTCCTGCTTGTAGGCGTACAGGTTCAGGCTGTTGTCGGCGCTCTTGCCGGTAACGGGCTTGTCGCAGCGGTTGCCGGAAATGTACTTGCCATCCGCAAAGGTGTTGACGGTGAGCTGGCAGTGGTTGCCGCAGCCGCCGCACTTGACGCTGACCACCTTCTGTTCAAAGGCTTCCAGCTCCTGCTGGCTCATCATGCCGGAGGCGGTACGGTGGGCCTTGCTGCTCTGGCGCAGGCCATACAGGGCCGCACCGTAAGCACCCATCAGACCGGCAATGTCCGGGCGGATGACCTCCACGCCCATCTCTTTTTTCAAAGGCGCGGAGCACGGCTTCATTATAAAAGGTACCGCCCTGCACCACGATCTTGCGGCCCAGTTCTTCGGGGCTGGACGCGCGGATGACCTTGTACAGTGCGTTCTTGACCACGCTGATGGACAGACCGGCCGAGATGTTCTCGATGCTGGCACCGTCCTTCTGGGCCTGCTTCACCGAGCTGTTCATGAACACGGTGCAGCGGCTGCCCAGGTCCACGGGCCGGTCGGCAAACAGGCCCAGAGCGGCAAAGTCCTTCACGTCGTAGCCCAGCGCCTGGGCGAAGGTCTGCAAAAAGCTGCCGCAGCCGGAAGAACAGGCTTCGTTCAGGAAGATGTTGCTGATGGCACCATCCTCGATCTTGAAGCACTTCATATCCTGGCCGCCGATGTCGATGATGAAGTCCACATCCGGCATGAAGTACTTGGCGGCGGTGAAGTGGGCCACCGTTTCCACCAGACCGTAATCACAGCGGAAGGCGTTCTTCACCAGCTCTTCGCCGTAGCCGGTGGTGGTCACGCTGGCCACCTGCAGGCCGGGGTGTTCCTTGTAGATCTTGAGCAGCTGCTCCCGGATGAGGGGCAGCGGGTTGCCGAGATTGGGCTGATAGTTGGTGTACAAAATCTGGCTCTTCTCGTCCACCACCACCAGCTTGACGGTGGTGGAACCGGAGTCGATGCCGATGTGCACCGGGCCGCAGTGGGCACTGAACGGCACATGCGGCACGCTGTGGGACATGTGCCGGGCGTGGAATTCCTCGTACTCCTGCTTGTTGGCAAACAGCGGCGGCTCGCTGGCATAGGTGGCCGTGGCGGCATACTTGTCCAGTGCGTCGGCCACATCGGTGAACAAAGGATTTGTCCGCATACAGGGCGGCCCCCAGTGCCACGTACAGCAGGCTGTTTTCCGGGCAGGTGCCGGTCACGCCCAGGGCCTCGTCAAAGCTGGCCCGCAGCACGGTGCTGAAGGTGAGGGGCCCGCCCAGATACAGGATGTTGCCCTTGATGGGGCGGCCCTGTGCGAGGCCGGCAATGGTCTGGTTGACCACGGCCTTGTAGATGCTGGCGGCAATGTCCTCGGTGCGGGCCCCTGATTGATCAGGGGCTGGATGTCGCTTTTGGCAAACACGCCGCAGCGGGAAGCGATGGTGTAGGTGCGCTGGGCCTGCTCGGCGGCCTTGTTCATCTCGTCGGCGCTCATCTTGAGCAGGGTGGCCATCTGGTCAATAAATGCGCCGGTGCCGCCTGCGCAGCTGCCGTTCATGCGCACTTCGGTACCGTTGGTCAGGAACAAGATCTTGGCATCCTCGCCGCCCAGCTCAATGATGCAGTCGGTGGCGGGCACAAAGCGTTTGACCGCCACGCGGGTGGAAAACACCTCCTGCACAAAGGGCACCTTGCAGCTGTCGGCCAGACCCATGCCCGCCGAGCCGGAAATGCTCAGCAGTGCTTTCTGCCCGTGCAGCTGCTCGGCGTCAATGCGGCGCAGCAGCTCCTGCGCCTTTTCCAGAATATGACTATAGTGTCGTTCGTATGTCGAATACACCAGCGCATCGTGTTCATCCAGCACCACGCATTTGATGGTGGTGCTGCCGATGTCAAGACCTACTCTCACGTTGTTTTTCCTCCTAAGGCATCGTCTGCCGGGGCACGCCCTGCACACAGACGGTTCAGTTTTGACTGCCGAAAATTGTTCGGTAACAAATCATCCTCACAGTTTGCATACAAGGTCATTATAAACCAAATTGTCGGCACATTCAATCTGGAGCCTTTATTTTACACGAAAAAAATAGTATTTTCCGCTCCAAAAGTTAAACATTTTGTGAACTTGCCGGACTTTTTGGTGCTGATTTTTTTCCGTGGCAAAGGTTCTTTGCTGCGAGCAAAAAAGAGCACTGTACCATCCGGTACAGTGCCCCGTTTGCGTTGTTATACCTGCTGCCGTGCGCGGCTGCGGTCCATATCAAAGTCAACTTTAAGCCAAGAGGTTTTTACAAAGTTTCCACACTCTATAAAAAAGGCGCAGAACCTTCTGGTTTTCCAGAAGCGCTCCGCGCCTTTTTTCGTTGTCAGAACAGGTCCAGCATATTGTCGAGGTAGATCTCTTCCCGCACCTGCAGCTGGTGTTCCGGTTTGGTCAGATAGTACAGCAGAAATTCCAGCACCAGCGCACTGCCAAGGCCCCGGCCCTCGATCTTGAACTGCGAAAAGCCCATGGGCAGGTAGGTGCTGCGGATGTCCTCCGCTCCGATAAAGCCGGGGTTCCGCATTGCTTTGGAAAAGCGGTAGCCTTCCGCCGCACCGGGGGCCGTGCAGCGGTGCTCCGGGCAGAGCTCGCCCAGATTCCGGCGGCTGACGTTCTCGTAGCAGCGCCGCCGGTCGGTGCAGCCGACCCAGCAGCACTCGTTGCAGAGAAATTCCAGCTTGTCCTTCTGCGGCTGCGGCAGGCTGTCCAGCTGCGCAAAGGATTTGTTCAGGCGGAAGTCCGGCACCACATAGCGGAACTCCGGCCGGGCGGTCTCCGCTTCCAGCTGTGCAAACTCCGTGAGTACCTTGGTGGTGGAGGACACCAGATATAATTCCGGGTAGTGCGTCTGCAGATAATCCACCAGCAGGTCCGAATGCACGATGACGCCGTTCTGCACACTGCCCTGCGCGAACTGCGCACAGAGGGCGTTGCATTTAGGGTCGGTCAGGTGCTCTTCCCGCAGCAGTGAATTGCTGAAGGTGAGCCGGGCCGAGATCCCGTACTCCTGCGCAAGGGCCAGCACCTCCCGGGCGGTGTGTCGGCTGCAGCCGGTCCGTCCGCCGCCCCACAGGCAGTCGGCCGGGGCACCGTAAAGGGAGCCGATCTCGCACCAATCGTAAAACCAGTCGCGGTGCGTCCGGTACAGCGGCAGGAACACCCGGTACAGCTCGTAGAACTCAAACAGCCCGGGCAGGTGAAAATATGCTTTTCTGATTTCCATGATCAGTCGTCCAGCCGGATCTTTTTCCTTCAGCACCACGCAGCCGGCCATGGTGGCCAGTGCGGCAAAGGAGGCGATGGCACCGGTGATGTGCTCCTTATACCAGCCAAACAGCGATTTTGGGGATGTTGTACCGTCTTGTGAGGAACTCATTGTGGAAGCTCTCCTTTAAATTTTATCTTTCCTATTATAGCCCTTCCCGCCGGGGAGGACAAGACGGAATTTCACCTCACGGATGAGAAAAGGCAAAAAGGCAGAGGACACGCCGCATGCGCAGCATGTTCTCCGCCCCAAAGGGTCATTCCAGCCCCTGCGTCCGGATCTCTACAGTCCGCCCGCCGAGGCTTTCGTAAATGCGGTGGGACACGGACAGCACCGTGCGGCCCACCGAAGCACGGCGCAGGGCTTCCAGGACCCGGGCCTCGGTCTCGGCATCCAGGTTGGCGGTGATCTCGTCCAGCAGCAGCACGCCGGGGTCGGCGGCAGCGGCGCGGGCAATGGACAGAAGCTGCCATTCGCCCTGCGAGAACATGCCGTCAGTGCACAGGGTATCGCAGCCCTGCGGCAGCGCCCGGATGACGGCATCCATCCCAGCCAGCTCTGCGGCACGCCGGGCCATTTCGCGGGAAATAGCCGGGTCGCCCAGGGTGATCTGCTCCAGCACCGTGCCCGGCACCCGGGCAAGATGCTGCTCCACACAGCCGATGCAGGTGCGGCGCTCCCGGTCGGTGATGTCCGACACCTTCACCCCGCCGATGGTCACCGTGCCCGCTTCCGGCGGGTACAGGCCCAGCAGCAGCCTGAACACCGTGCTCTTGCCCGCGCCGGTGCGGCCCACCAGCGTGACCTGTTCGCCCTGCTTCACGGTCATGGAAAAGTCCTCAAGGACGTGCTTTTCGCCGTAGCCGAAGGTGACATGGTCCAGCACCACGTCACCCCGGGCCGCCGTGGCCCGTGCGGGAGGCTGCTCCCGCTCCGGCTGGGCGAGAAAGGCGTCGATGCGCTTCACGCCCGCCATCGCCGACTGGATGGTCTGGATTTCCATGCCAAGGCTCTCGATGGGCTCAAAGATGCGCGAGATATAGTTGATCACGGCCACCGAGGTGCCCACCGACATGCCGAACAGCGTGAGCACCGCGGCATTGCCAGAGGCCGACAGCAGCATGACCGCGCCCACCACGACGGCGTTCAGCACCAGCACCACCGGTGAATAGATGGCATCGTAAAAGTTCGTGCGCTCCATGGCGGCGTAACTGTCCCCGATGCAGCGGTCATACCGCTGCTCCCGGTAGGCTTCCAGCCCCAGGGCCCGGATGGTGCGGATGTTGTGCAGCGTCTCCGGTACCTGCCCGGACACGGCAGCCACGGCGCGGCGGTTGTCCAGCTGGGCGGCCAGCATGCGCTTCTGCACATGGCGGGTAAACAGGGCAAACAGCGGCAGCACCAGCAGCAGGATCAGCGCAAGGCCGGTGTTCTGCACCGCGATCACTACCAGAATGGACACGATGCGGCAGGCGTCCGCCGCCATGCTGATGATGCCGGAGGTGAACAGGGCTTCCACCGTGTCCACATCGCCGGAAAAGCGGGCTGCCACCTCCCCGGGGTTCTGGCGTACCAGTATGCTGGCCGGCAGCCGGGTCAGCTTGCGGGACATCTCGGTGCGCAGAGCGTGGGTCATCTTCTGGCCGAACAGCACCAGCAGGCTCTCCTGCGCGGAGGACAGCCCCCTTCCAGCGCAAGGCTGCCAAAATAGAGCAGCACCGCCTGCACCGTCAGCGGGATGCCTGCCGTCAGCCGGTCGATGATGCGGGCCAGCAGCAGCGGCGGCACCAGCGACGCCCCCACCGACCCGGCCACGCACAGGAGGGTGCCTGCGGTCAGGACAGGATGTGCCCCAGCCGCCATGCGGATGGCGGCAAATACGCCGTTCTGTTCCGATTTTTTCCGGTTCTTCATGCAGGCTCGCCTCCTTTCGCTGCGGTCTGGCTCTCGTACAGCTGGCGGTACAGCGGCACGGACGCCATCAGTTCTTCGTGGGTGCCCACCGTGGCCTTGCCGCCGTCCAGAAAAAAACCACCTGCTGCATCTGCGGAAAGTGGTACAGCCGGTGGGAGATGAGGAACACCACTTTGTCCTTTGCATAGGCCTGCAGGTTGGCAAACACATTGTCCTCGGTGCTGCGGTCCAGTGCCGAGAAGGGGTCGTCCAGCACCAGCACCGGGCGCGGATGAGCCAGCGTCCGGGCCAGGGCCAGCCGCTGGGCCTGCCCGCCGGAAAGGCGGGTGCCGCCGCTGCCAATGACCGTGTCGGGGCCGTGTTCCATGGCAAGCACTTCGTCCTTCAGGGCTACGGCCGAGAGGTACGGCAGCGCGTCCTGCTCCCCGCCGCAGAGCACGTTGCTGCGCACGGTGTCGGCGCTGAGTTCCGGGTCATGGCCCAGATACCCGACGGTGGCCGACACCTGCCGCGGGGTCAGGGCCGAAAGTTCCGTCTTGCCAAACCGCACAGAACCGGCATAGGGTGCTTCACACAGGAACATCCGGCCCAGCGTAGATTTTCCGCAGGCCACGGGGCCGGTGATGCCGATGATGTCGCCGGGGTGGGCGGTGAGGTTCAGGCCGGAGAAGATGGGCACATCGCCATAGGCAAAGGCGAGATCTTTCAGGGTGACGTCAGCGGCCTGCGGCACCTGCAGGGGCTCCAGCTGCTCCGGCTGCTTCATCAGCGGCTTGATGCGCTTCCAGGAGACTTCGGCCTTCTGTACGGCGTTGAACAGCTTTGCCACCTTGGAGGATTTGACCACCAGCTTGGTAAAGCAGGACAGGAAGGTGGTGAATGCGGCAATGTCCCAGCGGCTCCACCCGGTGCCCAGCACATTTTTTGCGCCGAACCACAGGATGAACAGCACGCCCGCTTCGGACGCGGCCAGATACAGCGGCGGCAGAGCCGACTGCCACACATTGCTGCGCACGGCGGTCTTTTCGTACCGGTCCAGCGCGTCCTCATATTGTTCGGAGCGGGCGTCCTCACAGCCGTAAATGCGGTAGGTCACGGCGTTCCGGGCACGGTCCAGCGTGGCAGCGCTCAGGGCACCAGCCGCCTTTTTGTAGGCCGCACCGGCGCGCTGCACCGGCTTTTTTTTTCATCCATGCCGCGCACACATAGGAAAACGGCGTGAACAGCAGACTGAGCAGGGCCAGCCGCCAGTCGTACACCAGCAGCATGACCACATAGCCTGCCAGCGCCACACCGGTATCAAAGATCTCGGTGGTGAACTTGCGCATGCCCTCCACGCAGTCGTCCACATCCGAGATGGCCTTGGTCATCAGCTCACCGGCACCCTCCTGCTCCAATGCAGTCCGGCTCTGCCGCACCAGATTGGCATACAGGATGCCTTTCATCCGGCGGTTGATGTTGTTGGCAAAGCGCCGCACATAGAACCGCTTGATGAACCGTGCCGCCTGCACCACCAGGATGGTCAGGATATAGGCCAGCACCAGCAGGGCCATGCGGGCGGCGGTCTCGCTGCCGCCCAGAATGTCGGCCAGGCACTGGGCCAGACGGCCCTCGAACCACGGCGTGGCCAGCAGGCCGACGTTGTAAACAAGACCCGAAACCGTCACGAGGGTCAGCGGCAGCCACTCGACCCGGAAATAGGAAAGCACCCGGTCCGGGCAGAAGGTCTTAGTCGGTCGTTCCACGGGCAGTTTCACCTCCTGCGGTGTTCCGGAAGTGCGGGAAGCCAGCACGGCTCTCGGTTTTGGACGCGGTGTACAGCTTGTTCAGCGCAGCCGCAAAAGCGGCGGCTTCCTCCTGCGTGAGCACACCGGTCAGGTACTCGTAAAGGCCGCTTCCACCTCGGCTTTGGAGGATTTCAGGTTCTCGGCCTTTTCGGTGGGGAACAGCAGCTGGCTGCGCCGGTCGTTGGGGGCGTCCTGCCGGGTGAGGTAGCCCTTTCCTTCCAGATTTTTTGTGCGGCGCGCAATGGCGGCCTTGTCCGCGTGCAGAAGCTCGGCCAGCTGTGCCTGGGTGCAGCCGGGGTGGTGGCGCAGTGCATGGATCAGGTCGATCTCCGCCGTGCCGACTCCCTCTTCCCGCACGGTGAGCTGGACCAGCTTTTCCGCTTCCCGCGCGATCTTTGTGATTTTTCGCTGGGTGATGTCCATAGGTGTCTCCCCTGTCTCGTCGAAAGATGTATCTACATCGTTGTAGGTGCAACTATTATAGCACAGTTTTGGGCCGATGCAAGCCCCCTCTTGTTTCTGCCCCGGGCAGGCTTTATAACAGAAGCAGACCGAGGGCACGCGGGATGGTCTGGTGCTGCTGGCCGCCTGGATGACAGCATGGTGAGCCGATCCATCCCAATACGCAGAACAGGCCGGATGGCTTTTTTACAGTCGTCCGGGGGCCTGTCTTTGGTTGTATTCAGTGGTCCAGCACGGTCTTGCCGGTCAACGGGTCCGGGATGCCCAGCAGGGCCAGGATGATGGCCATGCGGATGTAGACACCGTTGTGCACCTGATCAAAATAGGCGGCGCGGGGGTCGCTGTCGATCTCCGGTTTGATCTCGTCGATGCGGGGCAGGGGATGGAGCACCGGCATATCCGCCGGGGCCAGCCGCAGCATGGCTTCGTCCAGCTGGTAGCAGCCCTTCAGGCGCAGATACTCTTCCTCGTTGAAGAAGCGCTCCTGCTGGATGCGGGTCATGTACAGCACATCCAGATGGGGCAGTTCCGCTTCCAAATCATCAGTCTCGGTGTAGACCTGATGGGTAGGCTCCAGCGATTCGGTCTTGACGTAGCGGGGCAGGCGCAGGTCCTCCGGCGAGATGAACACAAAGCGGTTGCCCTCGAACTGGCTCAGCGCGGCGGTGAGGGAGTGCACCGTCCGGCCGAATTTCAGGTCGCCGCAAAAGCCGATGGTCAAATGATCCAGCCGCCCCTTGCGCTGGCGGATGGTCATCAGGTCAATCATGGTCTGGGAGGGATGTGCGTGGCCGCCGTCACCGGCATTGATCACCGGCACGCGGGCACACTGGGACGCCCGGAGCGGCGGAGCCCCTCTTTGGGGTGGCGCATGGCGATGACGTCGGCGTAGTTGCTCACCACGCGGGCGGTGTCCTCCACCGTCTCGCCCTTGCTGGCGGAAGAAAGCTGTGCCCCTGCAAAGCCCAGCGTTTTGCCGCCCAGACGCAGCATGGCCGACTCGAAAGAAAGCCGGGTGCGAGTGGACGGCTCATAGAACAGGGTGGCCAGGATGCGCCCGTCGCACAGGTGGGCGTAGGGTGCGGGGTTTGCTTCCATCCGGTCGGCAAGGTCCAGCAGGGCCAGCTGCTCGTTCCGTGAAAAGCTGTTCGGTTCAATAAAATGTCTCACAGCCATGCTCCTTTCAACACGAACTTCTCGCGCTCGGCACCGGTGGAAACGAACTGGATCTCATGGTCCAGCTGCTTTTCCAGGAACTGCACATAGTTCTTTGCTGCTTCGGGAAGCTCGTCCCAGCTGGTACAGCCGGAAATATCCTGCTCCCAGCCGGGCAGCATGGTGACCACCGGCTCCACACGGTCCAGGTCGGACAGCGGGTCGAAGGCGGGGACCTCCACGCCGTCCAGCTTGTAACCGGTGATGACCGGGATCTCCTTCAGGCTGCTGAGCACATCCAGCTTGGTCAGGGCGATCTTGTCCGCGCCCCATGGCAGGCCAGGCCATAGCGGCTGGCCACACAGTCAAAGGGGCCTACCCGGCGCGGACGGCCGGTAGCGGCACCATACTCTCCGCCAGCCTTGCGCAGCTGCTCGTTCCACACTTCGCCCATGGCGTTCTCAGCCGCAAAGGGGCCTGCGCCCACGCAGGTGGAGTAGGCTTTCAGCACGCCCACCACATGGTCCAGCTTGCAGTTGGGGATGCCAGCCCCCAGCGGTGCATAGGCCGCCAGCGTATTGGAGCTGGAGGTAAACGGGAAGATGCCGTAATCAATATCCCGCATAGCACCCAGCTGGGCTTCCAACACGATGCGCTTGCCGCTGTCGTGAGCTTCCTGTAAAAAGGCGCCCACATCGCAGATGTACGGTGCAAACTTTGCAGCCTGCTCCTGCACCCGGCACCAGTGGAACAGCGCGTCGTAGGACATTTTTCCTGATGATAGCAGCCTGCCAGCTCCATGTTCTTGGAGTCCAGGATCATGTGCAGGCGGTTCTGGGTGCGCTCCTCGTCCAGGTGGAGCAGGTCGCCCAAACGCAGGGTCTTTTTGCGGTATTTGTCGCTGTAAGCGTAGGCAATGCCCCGCCGGGTGGAGCCGAAGGCACTTCCCTTTTGGGCAAGGCGGTCTTCCTCCAGACCATCCTGTACCTTGTGCCAGGGCATGGAAATGGTGGCCTTGTCAGAGAGTTTGAGGTTTCCGGGCCGACGGTGATGCCGCGCGCCTCGATGGCGTCCATTCCCCGGCCAGATGGTCAAGGTCGATGACCATCCCGCACCCAGCACACAGGTCACATCCGGGTGGAGGATGCCCGGAGGGCAGCAGGTTCAGGATGAACTTGCCTTTCTCGGTGACAACGGTATGTCCGGCATTGTTGCCGCCCTGATAGCGGGCAACGATGTCCGCATGTTCTGCCAGCAGGTCGATGACGCGGCCCTTGCCCTCATCGCCCCAATTGATGCCAGTAACTGCGGTAAGCATACGATACATTTCATTTCTTCTTTTTTTATCTGTTTCCGGATACTTTTGGATTTCCCTCTTGCAATTTTCAGATTGCGGTATGCTATTATACTAGCAGGCAGAAAATGTGTAAAACGTATCTTCCACATGGTTGCAATGTAATTTGCATATGACAGTGGAGGAGCTGCCCATGTATGTGGATTGGGAATACTACAAGATCTTTCTACTATGTAGCGAAGTATCAGAATTTCACCAAGGCCGCCCGTGTGCTGGGCAACAACCAGCCCAACATCACCCACTCCATGAACCGGCTGGAAAGCCAGCTCAACTGCGTGCTCTTCATCCGCTCCAACCGGGGCGTGACCCTGACACCGGAAGGGAGATGCTCTACTCCCGTATTGCCTCGGCGGCAGTGCAGATCCAAGACGCCGGAGGAGGAGCTGAGTGCCAGCGCCACGCTGGAGCATGGAGCGATCAGCATCAGCGCAACGGAAACGGCGCTGAACATCTATCTCTCTGAAAAGCTGCGGGCGTTCCACACCGAGTACCCCGGCATCCGGCTGCGCATCTCAAACCACTCCACCCCGCAGGCCGTGCAGGCAGTGAAGAACGGTGAGGTGGATTTTGCGGTCATTTCGACGCCGGCGGAAGTCGATCCCGGCTTGAAAATGGTGGAGCTGAATCCTGTTTTATGAGGTGCTGGTGGGTGGCAAGACGTTTACCGCATTGGCAAGCCAGAACCTTTCTTTGAAAGAATTGGTCAACTATCCGCTCATCTCCCTCAGTGATGGGAGCATGACCCGGAGCTTTTACCGGCAGCTCTTCCTGGAGCATGACGCGGAGCTCAAGCCCGACACCGAGGCCGCCACCACCGACCAGATGCTCACATTGGTCAAAAGCGAACTGGGCATTGCGTTTGTGCCGGAGCCCATGGCCCGGGAGCCGCTGCAGCGCGGCGAGATTGTCCAGCTGCACTTGCAGGAGATCATCCCCTCCCGCTCCATCTGCCTTGTCTACGACCATCACCGCCCGCTGAACACTGCCGCCCGCAAGTTCCAGCAGAGGGCATGGTTGATCTCCCGCGTCTCCTGCCGGATGGCGGTCAGGTCTTTTTTCGATGACCGGGTTCTCTTCCAGATCCTCCCGGATGAACATCAGCGCAAAGCTGACCAGCAAAAAGCCGCAGCAGATCCAGATGGCTCTGCCGCCCAGCAGCGCAGCGCTCCGGCTGCCGATGCCGGCCCCGATGGCAAACAGCAGGATGATGCCAAAGTACCGCAGCATCCGGTCCTTGGCCTGCGGTTCGTGGGTCTTGCGCCAGATGCACAACGCCTCCACGCCGCTGCGCAGGTCGCCGATGCACATGGTGCTGGCAAAGGCGTAGCCGTTCACCTTGCGGAACGCCTGCACCTGCATGGCGCAGGAAAAGGAGACGATGGCGTTGGCCAGCAGGTTCTGCTCCTGCGGCAGAAAGCCCACGAGGAACAGCAGCAGCCCTTCGCCCAGCACCACCAGCTGCCGCCAGTGGAGCGTGCGCATCTCCCGGAAGCGCTCCCGCATTTTTTCGGCGGTGAGCACCCCCAGCGCAAAGGCGCACAACGGCACCAGATAATGCAGCACCCGCTCCCAGTTTCCGTCCATCAGGTTGGAACTGAGCAGCACGATATTGCCGGTCTGGGCGTTGGCAAACACCTTGCCCCGGAACAGATAGGTATAGGCGTCCTGCAGGCCGCCGGACAGCGAAAGGAACACGGCGGTAAGAAAGGATTCGGACATTTGCCCGTGATGACTTGTTTTCATACATACACCCTCTTTACGCACCCCATTATAATGCATTTTTGCGGCGCGGTTGATATCAGTTTTACATGCCGGATATGTATGCGGCACGCAGAGCCTCAAAACAGGGTGCAGAGTGCAGGCAGATCACACAAGCCCAGTCAGGGCCACCGCCAGCGGCAGGCTTTTTGCGGTGTGGGTCAGGGTTCGGTCACCACGCGGTGTCCTCACCGTCGGCGCTGCGGGCGGTGGCCACGCGGCTGCGGCGGAACATGCTTTCCACCACGGCGCAATACTTGTCGGCCAGGCACACGATGAAGGCCTCGCGGCAGGTGGGCACATGGCGGAAGGTGAGCGGCCACATGTGGCTGGCGATGATGTTCTGCTCCTTTTTGGTGATGTGGAACACCTGCTGGGCGTTCACGCAGGCATAGCCCGGGTGCGAAAAGCCGTGCATCTCGAACAGGCGGCGCAGGCCGTGGAAGGTGCTGCGCTTGTGCCAGTCGTAGAGGTAAAAGTCGTGCAGGAAGGCCCCCACCGCCAGCGAGGTCTCGTCGGCGTGCAGGTGCAGCCGCCGGTTGAGCCAGAAGCTCACCCGCACCACGTTCTTGCAGTGCTGGTAGGTGGTCACATCGCCGTGCTGGATAAACTCCCGCATGCGCTGCACCTGGGGGTTCTCATCGTATTGCTGCAAAATGGCATAAAGCTGTTCGTGTTCGGTCGTAGAAAGCTGCATGGGCGTTCTCCCCTTTCCGCCGTGAGGGCGGCAAAAAATGATCAGGAGCGGAGCTGCACCGGGTTGGAATTGCCGAAGTTTTCGGCCTGCGAGGGATTCTCCCGCTTCAGGGTCAGGTCCACCAGATACTGCTTGCCGTCGCCCAGTTCTTCCAGCTGGGCCAGCTTTGCGTTGGCAGACACCTCATCCGGGTACCACTGGATCAGGAAGAAGTTCTCGGCTTCCACACCGTAGTACAGCCACACGCCGTCGGCGCGCAGAAGGTCGTCGAGGTGGTCCACCTCTTCGCCGTCCGGCAGGCCGAGGCCCTCCTCGGCATACAGGTTCTCCGGCTCCACCTGGAGCATCTCGATCACCTGAATGGAGCTTTGCAGATATTCGTCCTGGGAAACGGCTTTGTCCGACCGGGTCCAGCCGGTGAGAAAAGCCTGCATCAAAAGGTCGCGCACCTTGATGCGCGGCAGAGTGGGATCATCCATAACCATTGGTCGTTCCTTCTTCCTGTTTGTTTCCGCTGACCAGTATACGGTTTTGGACCGTGCAAGTCAACGGAATATTTGTGAATTTTTTGCAGGCACGCGAAAAACCGACGGCGTTTAACCGCCCGTCTCCCCCGTGCCCAGATGGAAATCAAAGGTGTCATCCAGCCACTCGCGGGCAAGGGTCAGCCAGCGGCTGCGGTGGGCGCTGGGGTGGTTCACCTCGGCGGTGCTCAGGCTGGTGCCGTGGCAGCCCTTTTCAAACAGATGCGCCTCGCACGGCACCCCGGCCCGGTGCAGGGCGCTGACCAGCAGCAGGGTGTTCTCCACCGGGACCGTCTCGTCCTCCATGGTGTGCCAGACGAACACCGGCGGGGTGCGGGGCGTGATCTTGTCCTCCAGCGAGAACGCCTGCTGCGCCGCGGGGTCCTCCCCGGCCAGCTGCACAAAGCTGCCCCGGTGGGCGTACTGCCCGGCCGTGATGACCGGGTAGCCCAGGATCACCGCATCCGGGCGGGGCGGGTCCGGCAGGCCCGGCACCGCCAGCACGGCCCCGGAAAGAGCCAGATGCCCGCCCGCCGAAAAGCCGCACACCGCAATTTTGTCCGGCTGCACATGCCATGCGGCGGCGTGCTGCCGCACAAGGCCGATGGCCGAAACCAGCTGCCGCAGGGGCAGGCCGTGCGCTGCATCGTCCCCCACGGCGTAGCGCAGCACTGCGGTGTGGTAGCCCGCCGCCGCAAACTGCAGGGCCACGGGGTCGCCCTCGCGGGCGCTCACATGGCTGTAGCCGCCGCCCGGCACCACCAGCACCAGCGGCCGCTCCATGGCCTGCGGCATCGTCTCCACGCAGTCCCGCAGATAGACCGTCAGAAGCCCGCCGCCGGGCAGGTCCAGCTGTTTCAGCTGCATCACGCATCCTCCTTATACACGCCGCAGCGGCCCTCCGGGTGAGCCGCGATGAATTCCGCACACAGGTCGGCGCACATCCGGCACAGCTCCGGGCAGGGCCGCTTCTTGTAGTAGTCCGCCGTGCGGGCCTCGGCCCTCGTGCCGCCGGAAGGGGTCGCCCCGGCCTTTGCCAGCAGTTCCCGGCAGATAATACTGTCCCCGCCGTTGCGGGCACGGTACAGCCGGGCTGCCTCCTGCACGAGGGCATACATCCGGGATTTGTCCTGGGGGTCCGCCGGGTCGGCGTAGACCAGGCTCAGCACCGTGACCACTCCGCAGAACGCGCCGCACACTTCCCGCATACGGCCAATGCCTGCCCCGAACCCGGCGCTCATGCGCAGGGCCATCTCCTCGGAAAGCCCCAGCTGCGGCGCAAATGCCGCCACCACGCTCTGGCTGCAGTTATATCCTTTTTTAAAAAATAGGCGTAGGCTGCCTCGCCCTGTTTTGCCATGATTTCACATCCTTTGCGGTCCATTATAGCACAAACCGGGGCATTTTTAAACTTTTTATGAAAGCCCTTGATTTTTGCGGCAAAGCGGTGTATATTAGCACTCGAAAGTTATGAGTGCTAAGCGTTTAACGGCAGTTTCCTGCGTCGAGTGCTTGCACTGAATCCAGATAAAAAAAGAGGTTTTGTACTATGGCCAAGAAAGAATTTCAGGCAGAGAGCAAAAAGCTGATGGACCTGATGGTCAACTCGATTTACACCCACAAGGAAATTTTCCTGCAGGAGCTGATCTCCAACGCCTCGGACGCCATCGACAAGCTGTATTATAAGAGCCTGACCGACACCTCCGTGGGCATGAACAAGAGCGATTTCCGCATCCTGATCACCCGCGACAAGGAAAACCGCATCCTCACCGTGGAGGACAACGGCATCGGCATGACCAAAGCGGAGCTGGAAGAGAACCTGGGCACCATCGCCCACTCCGGTTCCCTGGACTTCAAGCAGGACAACAAGGACGAGAACATCGACATCATCGGCCAGTTCGGCGTCGGCTTCTACTCCTCCTTCATGGTGGCCGACAAGGTCACCGTCATCTCAAGGCCTACGGCTCGGACGAGGCCTGGCAGTGGGAGTCCTCCGGTGTGGACGGCTACGAGATGACCCCGGCTGAGAAGGACACTGCTGGTACCCAGATCATCCTGCACATCAAGCCCGACACCGAGACCGACCACTACGACAACTTCCTGGATGAGTACGGCATCGTGGCCATCGTGAAGAAATACAGCGACTATGTGCGCTATCCCATCCAGATGGAGCGCGAAAAGAGCCGCCAGAAGCCGGAACCGGACCCCAAGCCCGAGGACTACAAGCCCGAGTGGGAGACCTACACCGAGCTGGAGACCCTGAACAGCATGATCCCCATCTGGAAGAAGCAGAAGAGCGAAGTGACCGATGAGGAATACAACGCCTTCTATAAGGACAAGTTCGGCGACTATGCCGACCCCGCCCGGGTCATCGTGAGCCGCACCGAGGGCACTGCCAACTACAACGCCCTGCTGTTCGTGCCCAGCCACCGCCCCTACGATTTCTACACCAAGGAGTACGAGAAGGGTCTGGCCCTGTACGCTTCCGGCGTGCTGATCATGGAAAAGTGCGCCGACCTGCTGCCCGACTACTTCAGCTTCGTCAAAGGCATCGTGGACAGTCAGGACCTGAGCCTGAACATCAGCCGTGAGATGCTGCAGAAGGACAACCAGCTCAAGCTGATCCACAACGCCCTGGAAAAGAAGATCAAGAACGAGCTGCACGCCATGCTGGCCAACGACCGCACAAAGTACGAGGAGTTCTGGAAGGAGTTCGGCCGTCAGATCAAGTTCGGTGCCTACTCCGACTACGGCATGCACGCCGAGCTGCTGCGCGACCTGCTGCTGTTCTGGTCCGCCAAGGAGCAGAAGATGGTCACCTTGCAGGAGTACATCGACAAGATGCCCGCCGAGCAGAAGTACATCTACTTCGCCGCCGGTGACTCCTCCGACCGTCTGGCCAAGCTGCCCTCCACCGAGCTGGTGCTGGGCAAGGGCTACGACGTGCTGCTGCTGACCGAGGACGTGGACGAGTTCTGCCTGCAGATCCTGCGCACCTATCCCCGCAAGGATGCCGAGGGCAAGGACGGCACTGTGGAGTTCAAGAATGTCAACAGCGGCGATCTGGGCCTTGAGACCGAGGAAGAGAAGAAGGCCGCCGAGGATGCCACCGCCGAGAACAAGGACCTGTTCGACGCCATGAAAACTGCTCTGGACGGCAAGGTGAAGGAAGTCAAGGTCTCCACCCGCCTGAAGGATCACCCCGTGTGTCTGAGCGCCGACGGCCCGCTGTCCATCGAGATGGAAAAGGTGCTGTCAAGCAGCCCGGCAGCGAGGGCGTGAAGAGCGACAAGGTGCTGGAGCTGAACGCCAACCACCCCGTGTTCGCCGTGCTCAAGGCCGCACAGGAGGCCGGTGACACCGACAAGATCAACAAGTACAGCGCCCTGCTGTACGCACAGGCCCAGCTCATCGAAGGCCTGCCTGTGGACGACCCCACCGCTTACGCCGAGGCCGTGTGCAGCCTGATGAAGTGATCTCTCCCCGCGGGGGCAGACTTACTCCCCTGCCGCCCGCATGGATTACCCCTTAACAAAACGACCGCGTTCCGCTATAATAGAGTGGAACACGGTCTTTTTTATTTTTATCTATCTGTGAAAGGAACTCTGTTTCATGGAGCCGAGAAAACATTATTTTGCAAAGATCCCCACCATCGCCATCTTTATCGTGATGGCGATGTCCGGGCCGTTGGGAGTGCTGCTGTTCATCCTGAAGGGCATTGACCAGAAGGTGATGAAGGAGGAGCAGGCCGCCTGCCCGGGGAATGCTTATACCCCACCAGAGCCTGCCTCCACCCGGAAGGAGGAGCCAGTCCACGATCCGGATATGCCCACCGAGGCGCAGAAAAGCGCCAAGCAATGGCACAAGAATATTGCCACCCTCTGCACCATCATGGGCGCTGTCTTTCTGCTTGCCGGCGTGACGGATGCGGTGGATATCATTGGCGCGTGGCAGCTGATGCCCGACCCCGGGGAGCTGTTTTCCGATATCGCCATGGTCATTGGCGGCGGCGGTGCACTGCTGACCGGCCTGCGGATGAAAAGCACTCGCAAGCTGGAGCGGCTGCTGGATAAGGTGGTAGGCGAGCGGGATAATATCTCTTTGCCGGAGCTGTTCGCCGCTGCCGGGGTGGATGCCGCCCGCGGACGCGCTGCCGTGAAAAGCGCCATCGAGCACGGATACTTCGGCGCAGATGCTTACATTGACAACCGCACCGACACGCTGGTGGTGCGGGGCGCAGCACCGCAGCCGAAAAAGCCCGCACCCGCTCCGGCACCCAAGCCCCAGCCCGCCGCAGAGGATGAGTACGCTGCACTGCTGCGCCAGCTGCGGGAAGTGAACGATGCCATTCCTGACCCGGTGATGAGCCAGAAGATCTCCCGGCTGGAGGAGGTCAGCGAGCGTATCTTTGCGCTGGCGCAGAAGGATCCGGACAAAAAGGCGCAGCTGCAAAAGTTTATGAACTACTATCTGCCCACTGCCCTCAAGCTGCTGAACACCTACGCCAGCCTCTCCCGGCAGGCGGTGGAGGGCACGAACATTACCGAAGCCAAGCACAGCATCGAGCGCAGCATGGACCTGCTGGTGACCGCCTTTGAAAACCAGCTGGACAAGCTGTTCCAGTCCGATGCGCTGGACGTGACCACCGACATCGCCGCGCTGGAAGGCATGCTGAACATGGACGGCCTGACCGACAGCGCGTTCGGCAAATAATTCCATCCACAAAAACGAGGGAAAGCCCGCGAGCCTTCCCTCGTTTTGTTCTGTTCAGGTTTCTGCCAGCGCGGCCAGCACCGCTTTCTGCAGGTCGGTGACCGAGATGGTGCACAGGGCTTTCAGGTCGGCGTCGGAGCCGTCGGTGGGCTGGGCGGCGATCTCCGCCATGGTCTTGCCCTTCAGGGTGCTGCAATAGCCCTCGGCGTGCTCGTACCACTCCTTGTGCAGGGCACTGGCCTCCCGCATGCCGTACTTGTCGCCCTGCTCGTTCTTGGTGTACACCGGCTCTTCCGGCCCGGAGACCGTGCCGTCCGCGCTGACGGTCAGCTGCGGCTGGGTCATGTCCCCGATGGCACTGGTCACCCGGCCCTCGCCGTCCACGGTCAGGGCCGCCAGCGTGATGTCTGCCCGGACGTGGGCGTCCTGGTCATCCGTGGCGGCAAGGTCCTGGGGCAGGTCTGCCGCGATCAGGCTCAGGGTCACCCGGTCCCCCTGGGCGGCTCCCAGTGCTTTGGCCTGTTCGCAGGCGCGCACCACGGCGTCCCGGTAGCGGTCCACCGCGATGGTGCAGCCGGACACAAGGTCGGCGTCCTGCGGCTTGCCGTTTTCATCCGTTTTCAGCTTTTTACCTCGTCCGGGGTCCTGCCGGTCAGATAGTCGGCAAACCAGTCGGCCTGCTCGGCCCACCCTTTGCCGAGGGAGGACGCCGCCGCCAGCGGGTAGTCCTCCCCTTTTGTGCGCTTGGACCGCACATCCTCCGGAGTGGTCACGCTGCCGGTGCTCCCGCCGGAGACCGAAAGTTCCAGCTCGTCCAGCATCACGTCGGCCAGTTTGCCGTCGGCGTCCAGCACCACAGCCGCAGCGGCAGTGGTGATCTTGCCGGCCCGGTCGCTGCCTGCGGCCTCGGTCACAACGCCAAGACCGGTGCGCCAGGCCTGCTCCTGCCCGGCTGTGCCGCCGCTCATGGCACCGGACCCACTGCCGCTCATAGACCCGGCTCCGCTGCTGCCCGGAGCGCCGCCCCGGCCGCAGCCGGTCAGCGCCAGCGCAACGGCCAGCGTACAGCCCCAAAACACCCGAAAAACCTGCTTCATGGTACACTTGCTCCTTTTGCTCCCGCGCAGCCGCACGGGCTTTGGAGCTAGTGTGCCCCCTGCCGGGGCAATTATGAGCGCGCCCTTACATCAACGGGCTGAGCAGGCGCAGCACGCTGTCCAGCAGGGTGCCGGGGATGCTGGTGCGGCAGTCCGAAATATGAATTTCGCGGCACTGCGGCAGGGTGGCCCGCACATCGTCCCGCAGGGCAGCCACCTGACTGTTGTGCTGCAGCAGCACGCCGCACTCAAAGTGCAAAAACAGGCTGCGGTAATCCATGTTGATGCTGCCCACCACGGCTGCCCGGTCGTCGCTCACCCAGCACTTGGCGTGCAGGAAGCCGGGGGTGAACTCGTAAATGCGTACACCCGCCTGCAAAAGCGGCAGGTAGTAGGAGCGGCTCAGGCGGAACACCAGCTTCTTGTCCGGGATGCCCGGCAGCACCAGCCGCACATCCACCCCGCGCTTGGCGGCGTTTTTCAGCGCATCCAGCATCTCTTCGCCCACAGCCAGATAGGGCGTGTAGATATACACATACTGCTCGGCCCGGGCCAGCAGGTTCAGGTACACCGTCTCCGCCACCGGCTCTTCGTCCAGCGGGCTGTCGGCGTAGGGCTGCACGATGCCGTCCTGCACCGGGTGTGCACTGTGCTGGGGGCGGAAGGCGCTGTAGTCCGTCTCACTGGGGCGGAAAGCGTTCCAGAAGTTGAGGAACATCACGGTGAAACTCCACGCAGCATCGCCCTCGATGCGCAGGGCGGCGTCCTTCCAGTAGCCGAAGCGCTGCTCCGCGTTGATATACTCGTCGGCCAGGTTCACGCCGCCGGTGTAGGCGATGCGCCCGTCGATGACCACGATCTTGCGGTGGTCGCGGTGGTTCATCACCAGCGAGAGCACCGGCACCACCGGGTTGAAGGGGATGCACCGGATGTGCGCCCGCTCCATGCGCACCACAAAGTCGGTGGGCAGGCCCAGCAGGCTGCCAAAGTCGTCGTAGATCAGGCGCACGTCCACCCCCTGCGCGGCCTTGCGCCGGAGGATGGCTTCCACGCCGTCCCACATTTTGCCGGTGTGCACGATGAAATATTCCACAAAGATCGTGTGCTCGGCCCGCTCCAGGTCCCGCAGCAGCTGGGGGTACATGGCTTCGCCGCAGGCAAAATACTGCGCGGCGGTGTTCTTCCAAGCCGGGTAGCGGCCGTACCGCGCCAGATAGCGGCTCATGCCGAGGCCGGAAGCATCCAGCCCGTCGGTCTGGCCCGGCTGCTGGGCAAGGTCGGCCTTGTGGGCCTCGTCCACCGCCTGCAGCTTGCTGCGCAGCCGTTTGGCCGGGCGCTTGTTGCCAAAGGAGAGGTACAGTGCCCCGCCCAGCAGCGGCAGCACCCCATGAGCACGATCCAGCCGATCTTGTAGGCGCTGTTCTCGTCCTTGCGCACGAGGTACAGCATCATAAGCAGACTGAGCAGCTGCAAGCCGGCGTTGACCCACACGCGGCCGGTGGTGAGGGAGAAAAACGCCCACAGCAGCCATGCCACCTGCAGGGCCACCAGCACCACCGTGATGGTGATCCGATTGAGGATGCGGCTGAAAAAATTTTACGATTGGCAGCCGGAACATCAGGCTCCCTCCTTTCGCTCTGCATTATAATATACGTCAGTATAGCGCGGTTTGTGCGGTTTGGCAAGTGATGCAAAAAAAGCCAGCCGGCAAAGCCTTTGCAGGCGGTGCCGGTTGGCATGGTTTGCGGGGTGCGGCTGCTTATTCTGCCGTTTTGCGGCGCAGCAGGCTCATGGGCGGCAGCTCCGGGGTGGGCATGGTGTATTTTTCCATGGCGTGAGGGGTGCTGTCCACCCGTTCCCCGGCCTCGTTCTCGATCCACTCCGGCGTCAGCGGGATGCTGCGGCCGTCCGGGCAGAGGGCTTCCAGCGTATCGCCCAAGGCTCCACTTGCCGCGCTGCTGGCAGTGGGCCACGCCGTTCTCCCAGCGGTCCACCGTGCCCACGAACTCCCATTCGCGGATGTAGGTGGCGCTGTCGGTGGCCTGTTTGGCCTGCTCGCGGCCAAAGTAGAAGCCCGGCGAGTAGTGGCGGTGGCTGGTGCGGGTGAGCTCCTCGTAGACCTCAGCCGGCAGCTCAAAGTTGTCGTTGGCGGGGTCGGCCAGATAGGCATCCAGCGCCTTGCGGTAAGCGGCGGTCACGCTGGCCACATAATAGAAGGTCTTGGCGCGGCCCTCGATCTTCAGGCTGTCCACACCGGCCTTGCAGATCAGGTCGATGAAGGGCGCGGTGCACAGGTCGTTGGCGTTGAGGATGTAGCTGCCGTTCTCGTTCTCGCCGATCTCGTACAGCTGGCCGGGGCGGGTCTCCTCGCTCAGGTAGTACTTCCAGCGGCAGGGCTGGGCGCACTGGCCCCGGTTGGCATCGCGGCCCGCCATATAGTTGGAAAGCAGGCACCGGCCGGACACGCTCATGCACATGGCACCGTGCACAAAGGCCTCGATCTCCAGTTCCGGCGGAGTCTTGTCGCGCAGGATGGCGATGTCCTGCAGGGACATCTCGCGGGCCAGCACCACGCGCTTGGCACCCAGGTTATAGGCGGCGCGGGCGGCGGCCCAGTTGGTGATGCCGGTCTGGGTGGACATGTGCACGTCGATGTCCGGGGCAACGGTCTTGCAGGCATTCAGCTCGCCCAGGTCGGCCACGATGAAGGCATCCACACCGGCTTGGCGGCCTCCTTGATGGCGTCCGGCAGGCGGTCGGCTTCCTCATTGGTGGGCAGGGTGTTCATGGTCAGGTAGACCTTGCGACCCCGGGCATGGGCATAGATGACGCCCTCGGTGAGCTGCTCCGGCGTAAAGTTGGCCGGTGCAGACCGCATGCCGAACTCCGGCAGGCTGCAGTAAACGGCATCGGCACCGTAGTTGATGGCATAGCGCAGGCGCTCCAGATCGCCCGCCGGGGCGAGCAGTTCCGGGATTTGCAGCATAGTTGATATTCCTCTCTTTTTTCAGAAAATGACGGTAGAGTTCCCTCACCCCACCGTTTTGTTCACGTCCGCTGCGGTCTGGCAGTTGGCGTTGTGTTCGCTGAGGGTGCGGGCATAGTAGTAGTTGCCCTTGAGGTCGGTGACGAAGAAATAGGCGTCCTTTGCTTCCTCGTCCGGCTCCGGGCTCAGCGCCGCCCGGATGGCAGCGATGCCGGGGTTGGAGATGGGGCCGGGGGTCAGGCCCGCCGTATGGTAGGTATCATACGCAGATACGATGTTTTCCGGGATATTGTCCCACCCGCCGTAGTAGGGGGGGCCACCCAGTTCCAGAGGTAGTTGTTGTCGGCGTCGCTCTGGATGTGGCTGGACGTGTTGCTCTGCAGGCGCGGATAGGGCGAGCCCTCGGCCAGACGGTTGCGGAACACCTGCGCCACGTTGGAGTCCTGGCTGTTGCCCGCTTCCTCCTGCACAAAGGAGGCCAGCGTGACCAGCTCGTTCAGGGTCATGCCCTGCTCCTTGAGCTTCGCATACATCGCATCGGTGATCTGTGCATCGAACTGCGCATAGAAGGTTGCCACATAGTTGTGCACGGTATCATCCTTCAGAAATTCGTAGGTGTCCGGGAAGAGATAGCCCTCGCACTTCATGAAGCGGTCCGGGGCGTCCTTGTCCTCCGGCACATACTGCCAGAAGGTGTACGCACTGAAATCGCCCTCGTTGGCTTCCTTCAGAAAGTCCTCGGCGCTGCACAGACCGGCTTCCTCCATTTTCCGGGCAATGGCAATCGCCGTGGTGCCCTCCGGGATGGTGATCCGCACCGTTTCTGCCTTGGCATAGGTGGGGAAAGAGCCGAAATGATGTCATCATAGGCGCTGCCGGTGGTCAGGGCAAAGTCCCCGTACTGCAGCTTTGCCGCGGCCCCTTTGTGCCCCACATACCAGCGGAACAGGTAGGCCGAGCGGATGACGCCCGCGTCCTTGAGCTCCTGCGCGATGGCGGCAACGCCGCTGCCCTGGGGGATGCTGACAGTCACCTCGGTGCCGGGCTTGCCGCTGCCGTGGATCTCGTTGTAGGCAAACACCCCTGCTGCCCCGGCAGCCAGCACCAGCAACAGTACCACTGCCAGCAAAATCTTCACAGCACCGCCTTTTTTTTTCTTTGAGGCGGTGTGTCTCCTTGTGTGCCATACGCACCTTCCTTTGTTGTTTTTCTGCGTCTCAGCCTTCCAGCATCAGGCCATATAGCTTTCCGATACGTCAAAGGGCTCCCCGTCAAAACGGATCATGCCGTACTCCTGCCGGGTGCCCTCCCCCAGGAACAGCGTCTGGGCGGCCCCCACCGTGATGACGGCCTTTTCCACGATGACTTCCTTCTCGCGGGCGGCTTCCATGAGCACCTCGGCGGCGCGGTCGTCCTCGGCCATGAGCTCCACGAAATACAGGGTGTCCTCCTTGCGGAAGTACACGCCGTAGCCCCGCTCGTTGGCCACGATGGTGGCCCCGCGGGAATACAGGTCACCCAGCACCACGGCCATGCGCTCCGGGGTGAACTGCACCGTATCGGGCCAGAACTTCTCCCGCAGCTCGCACAGCTTCTTGGCGGTAACGCTGTCAAACTCGGCCTGGCTCCACAGGTTGCGGGCCACCTCCCGCGGCAGGCAGCGCAATGCAAAGGCGCGGGCAAAGCCCTTGTCCTGCAGCAGAGCGGCCTGCTCCGGGGTGGCGGGCACGGCCACGGTAAAGCCTGCGCCCCGCAGCTTCTGCTGCGCGCACAGGTAGTCCAGCAGGCCGGCCAGGATCAAACTGCCCTGTCCGCACAGGCCGTAGAGGTAACTGCCCTGCCGCCCCTGCAGCGTGACCGGCACCGCCAGTGCCACAGCGGCAATGGCGTCATTTTCCTCGGCCACATAGACATTCTGCTGCCCTGCAAAACGCTCCACGGCGTTGGCCGCAAATTCTTCCGACTCGCCGCGCTCGCGCTGCCACAGCGCCAGCACAGCCGCCTTGTCGGATGGCTGCATCAAACGATACATCTGTCAGGATGCCCCCTCTTATCGTATTTTATGTGTATATCCGACAGGTGCGTCGGGAGTTTCTCTGAGGACCGTCCGCTGGGGTGGGACCCTGTTGCCCGTAGGGCAATAGGGCGGGCGATGGAATGGCCCGATTCGTGTCCGAAGAGAAAGCTGCCGACGTGCCAACCTGCCTTCATTTTATCATTTCAGCTGGCCCAGCACGATGCCCTGCACCTCGGCCTGGATGTCCTCGATGCTGCGCATGGCGTCGCTGTGGGTGCAGTGCACCGTGGTCCAGCCCAGATGCTCCGCGCAATACTCGGCGGCGCGGCGGCTGCGGGCCAGATACTCGGTATCTTTCTCGTGCACGTCCTTTTTGCTCTCGTCACCGTGGTAGCGGTCGGTCATCAGCCGCTGGCTGACCGCCGGGTCTACCTGCAAATAGATGACGCTGTCCGGTGCGGGCAGGCCCAGCAGATGGAACTCGTAATCGAACAGCCAGTGCAAAAACTCCTCCCACTGCTCCGGCGGGAGCTTGGAGCACTGATGCACCGCGTTGGAGGTGGTGTATCGATCGGCGATGATCACACCGCCCTGCTCGTAAAAGCTGCCCCAGCCGGTTTTGTAGCTGGCATAGCGGTCCACCGCAAAAAAGCTGGAGGCCGCATAGGCGTTCACATCGTCCGGTTTTGAGCCGAACTGCCCGGCCAGATACATTTTGATCAGGGCGCTGGAATCGCTGGCGTAATCCGGGAAGGTGACCTCCCGCACCGGCAGGCCCTGGCTGGCCAGGTGCTGGGCCAGCAGCTTTGCCTGGGTGGCCTTGCCGCTGCCGTCCAGCCCCTCGATGACGATCAGTTTGCCCTTGCTCATACGGCGGCACCTTCCTTGATGGCGGCATATTTTGCACGCACCTCGGCGGTTTTGCCGCAGCACATCTTGCCCTCCGGGCAGGGGCCGCTCACGCAGGCCGGGCCTGCCTTTGCAAAGAGGTGGGGTGCCACCGGGTACACCAGTTTGAACATCTCTTCGGCAAGCTGGCGGATCTCCCACTGGGCGCGGCTGCAGCAGCGCAGGTGGAAAAAGTTCTGCAGGCTGCGGGCGTTCATGGTGACCACCATCTTGGTCTCGCAGGCGTTGGGCAGCACAAAGCGGGCGTCCTCATTGGCCTGCTTGCTGGCCTTGGCGCGGGCTGCCTTTTCCGGCATGCCCTCGGCCATCAGGCGGGCGGTGTGGCCCTCTTCCAGCTTATGGGCAAGGTCGAGGTAGCGTTTTGCATCCTCTTTCATGCTGGCAAGGAAAGCGGCTTTTGCTTCCGGGATGGCTTCGATCTCCGGGGGCGTCACATAGCGGAAATCATCCAGACGCACATAGCGCTGGCTCTGCACGCTGAAGGATGCGATGCGGTGGCGGGTGATCTGGGCCAGCAAGGTACGGCTGACCCCCTCGATGCCAAAGGTGAAGCTGGCGTGCTCGATGGGGCTGGCATGGCCAAGGTCGCTGAGCATGGTCAGGAACTTTGCAGTTTTTTCCTCGTCCAACCCGTCCAGCAGGTCGGTGATGTGGGCGTCGGAGTAGCAGAGCTTTGCGGCAGCCGCCACCACCTTTTCCGGTTCCGGGGTGTGGGCGATCAAACGAACAGTCATCATTTTGTGTCATTCCTCCGTTGTGATTTTGGTCAGCGGCGCAAAATTGGCCATGGTCTTTTTGATGCCGACCTTTTCAAAGTTGATCTCCACGATCTGGTCCCCGGCCGCGGGCTTTACCTTCAGCACCGTGCCGCGGCCGAACACCTTGTGCTCCACGATGTCGCCCGGCTCGTAATGCTTCGGCCCGGCAGACGCGGCCTTGGCAGCCGGTGCACCGGTAAAAGCTTTGATGGCTTTTTTTTGGCGGTGCCCGCGCCGGAATACCCGGCACCGAACCCGCCCGAACGCATTGGGCTGGGTGGAACTGTTGCCGTAGGCGGCACCGTAGCCGGAAGAGGAAGTGCCCCGCCCGGCATAACCGGAGCCGAACCCGCTGCGCTCCCCGGCGTTGTACTCGCGGTTCAGGTAACCGCCGCCGGAGCGGGAACCATAGCCGCCGGAACCGTAGCCCCCGGCGCTGCGGCCCCAGCCGGAAGGCCCGGAGTACCCGGACGCGCCGCCGGGCACGGTGTCGCTGTAGCTGCTGCCCCAGCCGCCCAGACGGGAACGCTGTTCCAGCACCGGGCTGCGGGTCTCTTCGATGTACTCCGGCTCGATCTCGCGCAAAAAGCGGCTGGGCTCGTTGCGCTGGGTGCGGCCGTAGAGCATCCGGGTGACGCTGTTGGAGATGTACAGTTCCTTTTTGGCGCGGGTGATACCGACGTAGGCAAGGCGGCGCTCTTCTTCCAGGTCCGCTTCGGAATACTTGCTCATCTCGCTGGGGAACACGCCCTCCTCCATGCCGATGAGGAACACATAGGGGAACTCCAGCCCCTTGGCCGAATGGATGGTCATCAGCACCACCTGGTCGGCGCTCTCGTTGTAGCTGTCGATGTCGCTGATGAGGGCGATATCTTCCAGATAGCCCTCCAGCGTGGCGTCCTCGCCGTGCTGGTCGCAGTAGTTCTTGACGTTGTTCACCAGCTGACCCAGGTTCTGCAGGCGGTCGGCGGCGTCCTCGTGGCCCTTGGCGGCGTCGGCTTCCAGCATGGCCTTGTAGCCGGTCAACTCGATGACGTCGGCGGCAAAGGCGTCCAGCGTCTTGGTCTCCAGCGAATCCTGCAGGTTCTGGTAGATCTGCCAGAATTTCAGCAAGGGCATCACAGCCCGGCTGAGCTTGGCGTACTGGTCGGCGTGGCCGATGATCTCCAGCATGCTCACCCCCTGCTGGGCAGCAAGGTCTGCAATGACCTCCACCGTGGTGTTGCCGATCTTGCGGGCAGGCTCGTTGATGATGCGGCGCAGGCGCACGTCATCGCGGGGTTGGCCACGATGGACATATAGGAGTGGATGTCCTTGACCTCTTTGCGGTCGTTGAAGCGCTGGCCGCCCACGATCTTGTGGGGGATGCCCGCGCGGGTGAAGTAGCTTTCGATGGGAGCCGACTGGGCGTTCATGCGGTAGAGGATGGCGTGGTCGGCCAGATGCCCGCCCGCCTTGAGGTGCTGGCCGATGACGTCCGCGATGTGGCTGGCTTCATCCTGCTCGTTCTCGGCGGTATACACCTGCACCTTATCGCCCTCGCCGTTGTCCGTCCACAGGGTCTTACCTTTGCGCTCGGTGTTGTGCTGGATGACGCAGTTGGCTGCGTTGAGGATGTTGGAGGTGGAGCGGTAGTTCTGCTCTAGACGGATGGTCTTGGTGCCGGGGTAGAGTTTTTCAAAGTTGAGGATATTTTCAATGGTAGCGCCGCGGAAGCGGTAGATGCTCTGGTCGTCATCGCCCACCACGCAGATGTTGCGCTCCGGCCCGGTGAGCAGGCTGACCAGACGGAACTGCGCCACACTGGTGTCCTGATACTCGTCCACCAGCAGGTATTTGTATTTGGTCTGGTAGAAGTCCCGCACGTCCGGGTGCTCTGCCAGCAGCTGCACGGTCTGGTAGATGAGGTCGTCGAAGTCGAAGGCACCGGCCTCCTTCAGCCGCTTTTCGTAGGCGGCGTAGATGCGGGCCGCCAGTGCCCCCTTGGTGTCCTTGGCGGGGTTGGCAAGGGCCTGTTCCGGGCTGACCAGCTGATCCTTCCAGCGGCTCATCTGGTTGATGGCGCCCTTGATGGGGAAGAACTTGTCATCCACGTTCAGGTCCTTGTAAACCGCCTTCATCACCCGCTGGGCGTCGTCGGTGTCGTAGATGGTAAAGCTGCGGGGGTAGCCGATCTCCTCCGCCCAGCGGCGCAGGATGCGCACACAGGCCGAGTGGAAGGTGGAGGCAAACACCTCGTCCCCTCCTCGCTGCCCAGCATCCGGCGCAGGCGCTCCTTCATCTCCCCGGCCGCCTTGTTGGTAAAGGTGATGGCCATCACGTTCCAGCTGCGCACGGCGTTCTGCCGCAGCATACCGTCCAGCCAACCGGGCGCGGCGGTGCCGGTCATGATGGCACTGCGCAGGGCCTTGACGTCCTCTTCGGTGGCGGGGCGGGGCAGCTGTTTTGAGCCGTGGGCCGCGCCAAACCGGATGAGGTTGGCAATGCGGTTGACCAGCACGGTGGTCTTGCCGCTGCCGGCTCCGGCCAGGATGAGCAGCGGGCCGTCGGTGGTGAACACCGCCCGCCGCTGCATCTCGTTCAGGCGGCCGAACTGCTTTTCGATATAGGTGTCGCGCAGAGCGCAGAATTCTTGTGTCAGATCTGTTGCCATGGGTTCCCCTGTCTCCTTTTATTGTCAAAGAACAGTATACCACAATTTGAAGAAATTGAGAATAGCCGGTGGGTTTGCAGGCGCCATTTGCGCGGAAATTTTGCGGCACTTCTCCCGCGCAAATGCCTCAGGATCCATCTCCACCCGGTCCCGGCTGTGCAATTGCTTTTTATCAGCAGGCCGGGAGGATGTTGGCTGCAGCTGGTCCACACGGCTTCCCTACTGTAGTAAAACAAGTGGCAAAGTTCAAAAATTATAATTTATCTACGTTTAATTTTTGATGTTTTCCAACTTGGCAAAGTTGCTCCCTGTTGGCAAAGTTCCAACCTTGCCAGACGTGCTGAATTTTGCCATGCTGGCGAAGTTGCTTTTTCAACGTTGCTTCGTTCAGAAAGTCGAACTTTGCCAGATAACCCGCCTCTCTCAGAGAATGGCGCAAAAAAGACCGTCTGCGTACTGAACGCGGGCGGCCTTTTTGTTTATGGAAGGTTTCAGCATCGCGGCAGCGGCCTCGCAAAACAAAACCCGCCCGGCAGTACAGAACCACCGGACGGGAACGTTTGTTTTTCAGGGAATGCTTAACCGAAGATGTTGATCAGAATACCAGCAGCAACGGCAGAGCCGATAACGCCGGCCACGTTGGGGCCCATGGCGTGCATCAGCAGGAAGTTCTGCGGGTTCTCGCTCTGGCCCACCTTCTGGGACACACGGGCTGCCATGGGCACAGCGGAAACGCCTGCAGAACCGATCAGCGGGTTGACCTGGCCGCCGGTCACGGCGTACATCACCTTGCCGCACAGCACACCGGCTGCGGTGCCGAAGGAGAAGGCGATCAGGCCCAGCACGATGATGAACAGGGTGCGGGTGTTCAGGAAGGTGTTTGCACTGGTGGTGCAGCCAACAGACAGGGCCAGGAAAATGGTGATGATGTTCATCAGCTCATTGCCGGCGGTCTTCTGGATGCGATCCACCACGCCGCACTCCTTCATCACGTTGCCCAGCATCAGCATACCCACCAGAACGGCAGCATCCGGGACGATCAGGGACACGATGATGGTGACCATGATGGGGAAGATGACCCTCTCGGTCTTGGAGACGGTGCGCAGCTGCTTCATCACGACGGTACGTTCCTTCTTGGTGGTCAGTGCCTTCATGATGGGCGGCTGGATAACAGGCACCAGCGCCATGTAACTGTAGGCCGCCACAGCGATGGAGCCCAGCAGCTCAGGTGCCAGACGGGAGGTAACAAAGATGGCAGTGGGGCCGTCGGCACCGCCGATAATGGAGATGGCAGCAGACTGCTTCTGGGTAAAGTCCACCAGGCCGGTGGCTGCCAGCAGTCGTGCACCCATGTAGGTGCCGAAGATGCCGAACTGTGCAGCAGCACCCAGCAGCAGGCTCTTGGGGTTGGAGATCAGCGGAGCAAAGTCGGTCATGGTGCCGATGCCCAGGAAGATCAGCGGGGGTAAATGCCCAGCTTGACGCCCATGTAAAGCATATCGGCAAGGCCGCCGTTGTTCAGGATCTCGACCCACATGGGGTGTTCCAGACCGTCACCGACGAAATATTCCATGTGGATGACGCCGCTGCCCGGCAGGTTTGCCAGGATCATGCCGAATGCCATGGGCAGCAGGATCAGGGGCTCGAATTCCTTCACGATGGCGAGGTACAGCAAAAAGCAGCCCACGCAGATCATCACTGCGTACAGCCAGCCGCCGGGCTCACCGAACCGTGCAAAGCCGGAACTTTGGAAAATACCGACCAGAGTATCAATAAACTGTGTCATGTTCTTCCTCCTGTGTTAAAACGGGGCCGTGGTGTCGTTCACACCGGCCTTGCCCCAGCCGTTGGTGCCGCGGCGCACCGCCCTGAGGGTATACTTGCCATTGCCCATTGCGTGGATGGCGGCCATGATGGCAGCCACCACATCACCGGGAATGCCTTCCTCCACCTGGGGAGCCGGAGCAGCGGCCTGCTGCACCGGGGCAGCGGGCTTTGCAGGGGCGGCGGGCTTGGAGGCAGCAGCCTTTGCGGCAGCCTTCTTCTTGCCCAGACCGTCGAAGATCTTGCCCTCCAGCGTGATGATCGCCATCAGCAGCACGAGGATCAAGAACACCAGCACGATACCGGTAACGGTAACGACGACGTCAAAACCTAAATCCATGGTTTTTCCTCCTGTTTCTCAACGATTCGCAGCCGGTGCAGGCACCGGCCGCAAAAACACGATTTGGAAATATTATACCTTATTTTCCCATTTAATTCAACAAAAATGGACAAATTTTCTTTTTTCCCGCAACATTCTTACCGGCGGCCGATGCGCGGGGTGGCGTCGGTGAAGCCGGTCTCCAGCTTGTCGCCGATGCCAAGGCTCATGGCCGTGCCCAGGGCCACGCAGTTGACGGGGTCGGGCGAGACGGTCACTTCCACCTTCAGCTCCTGGGCCAGATACTCGGTCAGGCCGTGCAGCTGGGCACCGCCGCCGGTGAGCATGACACCGTTGCGGTAGATATCACCGGCCAGCTCCGGCGGGGTCTTTTCCAGCACCTGATGAGCCGCGGTGCCGATCTGCTCGCTGAGCATCATCACCGGCTCGTACAGGTCATCGGTGGACACATTCACGCGCACCGGCAGGCCGGTGAGCAGGCTGCGGCCCTTGATCTCCATGGTCTCGTGGAAATCGGTCTTTTGCGGGCAGCAGGCCACATGCTTTTTCAGCTCCTCGGCGGTGCGCTGGCCGATGGCGATGCTGTACTTGTTGCGCACATGCTTGAGGATTTCCTCATCGTAGTGGTTGCCGGCCACCCGCACGCTGGTGGCCTTGACCTTGCCGCCCAGGCTCAGCACGGCGATGTCGGTGGTGCCGCCGCCGATGTCGATGATCATGCGGCCGTCCGGCTGGGTGATGTCGATGCCGGAGCCGAGGGCGGCGGCGATGGGCTCGTCGATGAGGTACACCTGACGGGCACCGGCGGCCACCACGGCCTCCACCACGGCGTCGCTCTCAATGCCGGTGATGGCAGCAGGCACGCACACCGCCACCCGGGGCTTGACCATATGGGAGCTGTACACCTGCTTGACAAAGCGGCAGATCAGCTCCCGGGTCATGGTGTGGTCGCTGATGACGCCGTCCTTCAGCGGGAAGATGGCGGAAATGTAGTTGGGGGTGCGGCCTACCATGGCCAGGGCCTTGTCGCCCGCCTCCAGCACGGAGTTCTTGCGGGTGTCCATCGCCACCACGCTGGGCTGGTTGAGCACCACGCCCTTGCCCTCCTGCGCGATGATGATGGTAGTCGTACCCAGGTCGATGCCGATATCGTTCTGTGCCATAAGTCGTTCGTTCCTTTCTCTTGTGCCTCTATCGTAAAAAGCCCGCCGGGCGGGCAAAAATCAGATCAAAGTTCAGTATAACATAGTTGCGGCAAAAAGTATACAAGTTTTGCGCGTTCCGCATTTTCTGTCATCCGATGCCGCTTGCCGTAACGACCATCTCTGTGAAAGAGCAGCTCCGGCAGGGCCGCAGCCCTGCCGGAGCTGCAAATTAAAATAATATTTCCGCTGGATATAGCCAGAGCAGCGCGGAGGCTATTCTAAATCGTTCACTCTGCACAAGCAGCATCCACACGCACCTGCTCCGGCGGCAGCTCCGCCTGCAGCAGGGCGCACAGGCCGCTGTAACGCAGGTTCTGGCGCACATTGCTCATCATGCGGTTGGCCACGTCCCGCCGACCCGCCACGATGCACAGCTTGCGTGCGCGGGTGACGCCGGTGTAGAACAGGTTGCGGTAACACAGGCGGGGCGGCACCTGCGCCACCGGCAGGATCACCGCCGGGAACTCGCTGCCCTGGCTCTTGTGCACCGTGATGGCGTAGGCGATCTCCAGTTCGTTGAGGTTCTCGGCCGGGTACACCAGCCGCCGGTCGTCCATGCGCACCACCATGGAGCGCTCCCTTGTGTTGATGCTCTCCACGATGCCGATGTCGCCGTTGTAGGCTCCCACGCCCTGTTCCCCGCCGATGCGCTGCCAGACGATCTCGTAGTTGTTGCGCACCTGCATCACCTTGTCGCCCACCCGGAACACCCGGGCCGCGCTCTGCAGCTGGGGTTTGCCCTTCTGCTCCGGGTTGAGCAGGTTCTGCAGCTCCACGTTCAGCGCCTGGGTGCCGGTGGGGCCCAGCTTTGTGGGGCAAAGCACCTGAATGTCCCGCACGGGGTCGAACCCATAGCTGCGGGGCAGCCGGGTGGTGACCAGGTCGCACACCAGCTTCTGGGCGGCGTCGCCGTCCGCTTCGAGGAAGAAGAAATCGTCCGTTTTGCCGCCCTTCTGCAGCGGCTCGCCGCAGATGATGTGGTGGGCATTTTCCACGATGAGGCTGCGTTTGGCCTGCCGGAAGATCTCGTTGAGGCAGACGGTGGGCACGCACCCGGAGCGGATGATCTCGCCCAGCAGGTTGCCGGGGCCCACGCTGGGCAGCTGGTCGGCGTCGCCCACCATAATGATGCGGCAGCTGTAACGCAGGGCCGTGACCAGCGCCTGAAACAGCTTGACGTCCACCATGCTCATCTCGTCCAGAATGACCACATCGCACTTGAGCAGGTTCTTGTCGTTGTGGATGAAGCTGACCACGCCGCCGGTATAGTCCACCTCCAACAGGCGGTGGATGGTGCTGGCCTTGCGGCCGGTGAGCTCGCTCAGCCGTTTGGCGGCCCGGCCCGTGGGGGCGCACAGGGCCACCCGCTCGGCCTGATTTTCCAGCAATTGCAGGATGGCGTTCACGGTGGTGGTCTTGCCGGTGCCGGGGCCGCCGGTGAGCACCAGACAGTTCTCGGTCATGGCCTTGCGGATGGCTTCCCGCTGCAGCGGCGCATAGGCAAAGCCCTGGGTCAGTTCCAGCACCTGCAGGTTCCGGTCCAGGTCACGGGCGGTGTTCTGCCCCCCCGCCGGGCCAGAATGGCCAGCCGGTCGGCGATGTCCTGCTCGGCGGCCAGAAGGTCGGGCAGGTAGATGTAGGGCACGCCGTCGAACATCTTCACGCAGAGTTCTTCGGTCTCGATGCACTTGTCCAGCGCACGGGCCAGCTTTTCCGGCGGCTGGTGGATGAAGTTGGAGGCGGTTTCCAGCAGTTGGGCCCGGGGCAGGCAGGTGTGGCCGTTGCCCGCGTTGTGGCGCAAAGTGCGCAGCAGGGCGGCTTCCAGCCGCTGGGCGCAGTCGCCCTCCATGTGGTAATACTGGGCGATGCTGTCGGCGTGGCGGAAGTCCAGCTGCAGCGGCTCCCCGCACAGCAGGTAGGGGTTGGCCGAAATCGCCTGCCTGGCCCCCGGCCCGAAGGCGCGGAACCCCTCCATGGCCTTGCGGGGGCCGATCTCGAACTGTGCCAGATAGGCGATGAGCTCCCGCATGCCGAACATCCGCTTGAACTCCTGCTGGATGCGGTCGGCCTTGTCCGGCGAGATGCCGGGCACCTGAGTGAGCCGGGCGGGGTCGTTGGCAATGACCTCCAGCGCCTCGGCCCCGAACAGGTCGATGATCTTGTCCGCCGTCTTGGCCCCGATGTAGGGCAGCGACCGGCTGGCAAGGAAGGCGTACACGGCTTCCAGATCCTTGGGCATGTCCGTCTCGCACTCCTGCGCGTGGAACTGCCGGCCATAGGTGGCGTGGTTCTCGTACCGGCCGCGGCAGATGACGCTTTCCCCGGCGTGCAGCTCCCCCACGACGCCGCACACCACGGTGATGACCCCGCCGCCGGACACCTCGAACACGGTGTAGCCGTTGTCGGCGTTCTCGTAGATGATATCTTCCACCGTGCCTTCCAGCTGTTCCAGCTCCTGTTCTGCCATGTGCTCACCTCCCCTGTTTGCATAATTATTTATAGTATAGCCTTTTTGGGGGGATTTGTAAATAAAAAAGCGGGACAGCCCCAGCTATCCCGCTTGTAAGATGGATAAATTATGCTTGTGCCCGGATCTCAGCAGCCTCCAGGTCTTTTTTGCGCTGCAGCTTCCGGCGCACCACCAGATAGGCCGGGATCAGGAAGAAGCAGGCAAAGAACCAGGCCACCGGGTTTGCGATGCAGGGCCGCAAAGTACCCCCACAGGGGCACGAACCAGAAGCCCACCATGGCGCGGGCGATCATCTCGGCCACCCCGGCAAACATGGCCAGACTGGAATAGCCCAGGCCCTGAATGGTATAACGATAGATGATGAGCACCGCCAGCGGGATGTAGAACACGCTGTTCCAGAAGATGAAGCTCTGGGCGTTGGCCATAATGGCAGTCTCTCCCGGCTCCAGGAACAGGCCGATGAGCAGCTTATCCGTGAACCGCAGGATGACGAAGGACGCCACACTGTACACGCAGCCAATGCCCAGGGCGGTGTGCACGCCCCGGTCCACACGGTCCAGGTCCTGGCACCCATATTCTGGCTCGTGTAGGTGGTCATGGCAGTGCCGATGCTCTCCAGCGGCACGCTGAGGAACTGCGCCGCCTTGCTGCCGGCGGTCTGTGCGGCCACGATGTCGCTGCCCAGACCGTTCACGGCCCCCTGCAGCACCACGCTGCCAATGGCCGTGATGCTGCACTGCAGGCCCATGGGGATGCCCATGCTGCAGAGCTTAGCGCAGTGGGTGAGGCTGAGGGCCCCCTCCTCCCGGCTCCAGCGCAGCTCCGGGTAATGGTGGACGATATACACCAGACTGCCGATGCCAGCCACCGCCTGGCTGAACACCGTGGCAAAGGCTGCTCCAAAGGCCCCCATGCGGAACACGATGATGCACACCAGGTCCAGCCCGATGTTCAGCGCACTGGCCACCAGCAGAAAATACAGGGGCCGCTTGCTGTCGCCCAGAGCACGCATCAGGGCACTGGTCACATTATAAAGGAGGGTGAAGGGGATGCCCCAGAAGATGGTGCGGATGTAAATGTCTGCAATGTCGATGATGTTAGCCGGGGTGTTGGTCCACACCAGCACGGCGCGGGTGAGCGCCACGGTGACCACCGTCAGCACCACTGCAAAGGCTACCGACAGCCACACGGTGTTGGCCGTGTAGCGGCGCATCTCCTTATAATCCTTGGCACCGAAGGTCCAGGAGATGGGGATGGAAAAGCCGCAGGCAATGCCGTTGACAAAGCCCAGCACCAGATAGTTCAGGCCGCCCACGCTGCCCACGGCCGCCAGCGCTTCCACGCCCACAAAGCGGCCCACGATGATGGTGTCGGCCAGATTGTAGAACTGCTGGAACAGGCTGCCCAGCATCAGCGGCACTGCAAAGGCAAGGATCAGCTTCAGCGGGCTGCCCTGCGTCATATCCTTTGTCATAGTTTTCCTCCCATCCATGCAAAAAAGAGCCGTTGCTCTGCATTTTTGCCGTGAAAAACGCCCTGCCGGAAAGAGGCAGGACGTTTTGTACATTCATGAAAGGTATTATAGCCGAGGCAAGCGCATTTTACAAGATTTGCATTGCATCAACATTTCCGGTTTTTTGCCGGAAGAATTGGTCATTCTGCGCACAGCACCACCGCGTTGCCCACGCTCTGCTTTGCGCGGTGCACTTCGTCCTGCCCAAGGCTGATGCTGACGAAGGCACAGCAGCCGTCACCGATCATGACCGCGATGGCCAGCGCCACCACATCGTGTCAATGGGTTTTGTGCACAGACCGCCACCTGTACCGTGCATTATAAAAAAGGAAGGAAAGTGTGTCAGAACTGTAAAAGATAAATTATTTTAGTTATTTTTGTTGACTTATCCAACGATTCGGCTATAATGGTCGTGTTCCGAATTACTCAAACATTTTAGCTATTTAAAAACATCCAACATACAAAAGGAGAACACTACCATGACGTTTGAAGAAATGAAGAAGATCGTTGTCGATACCCTGAACTGCGACGAGGACAAGGTGACTATGGAGGCCAGCCTGACCGAGGATCTGGAGGCCGACAGCCTGGATGCCGTGGAGCTGAACATGGCCCTGGAGGATGCCTGCGGCGTGTCCGTGCCCGACGAGGAACTGGCAAAGCTCAAGACCGTGGGCGACATCTACAACTACATCACCGCACACGTCTGAGGCAGAACACCATGAACGAGATCCGAGACTTGTTCCCCGGCCGGATGCGGGAACGCACCTTTCAGCTGAAAGCCCGGCGGGATGCCGGGGCCGTCTGGCATGAACCCCAGTTCGTGGAGTGCAAACAGTGCGGCCGCCGCGCCACCCGCACCATCTGGACCCGCAGCCTTTACGTCTGCCCCAACTGCGGCTATCACATGCCCATCGGCGGCTACTACCGGCTCAGTCTGGTGCTGGACCACGGCAGCTTCCGGGAGCTGGACGCCGACCTGCCTCCGCAGGATGTGCTCCGGTTCCCCGGCTACCCGGAAAAGCTGACCGCCGCCCAGAACAAGACCGGCCTGCGCGAAGCCGCCGTCACGGCGACCGGCCGCATCGGCGGGGTGGCCTGTGTGGCTGCCGTGCTGGACAGCCGGTTTTTTATGGGCAGCATGAGCACCGCCGTGGGCGAAAAGATCACCCGCGCGGTGGAGTACGCCGCAGCCAAACGCCTGCCGCTGGTCATCTTCTCGGCCAGCGGCGGCGCCCGATGCAGGAGGGCATTTTCAGCCTGATGCAGATGGCCAAGACCAGCGCCGCCATCCAGCGCTTCTGGGACCGGGGCGGCCTGTACGTCAGCGTCCTGACCCACCCCACCACCGGCGGCGTGACCGCCAGCTTCGCCAGCCTGGGCGATGTGACCCTGGCCGAGCCGGGGGCCCTCATCGGCTTCGCCGGGCCCCGGGTCATTGAACAGACCATCGGCGAGAAACTGCCCGCCGGGTTCCAGCGCAGCGAGTTTCAGCTGGAGCACGGCTTTGTGGATCAGGTGGTGCCCCGCGACCGGCTGCGTGACACCCTGATCCGGGTGCTGCAGCTTCATGTGGGAGGAAAACACGAATGATCAAGGAAATTCTGGAGCAGCTGGCTCCGCTGGATGCACAGATCACCGCCCTGAAGGGCAGCGGCGACGACATGGACGCCATCACGGCCCACGCCGCCGAGCTGGCAGAGCTTGCCGTAGAGGAGGACGAGATCCTGCGTGCCTGCGGCCCGCTGACCGCCGAGGACCGGGTCTTTCTGGCCCGGCACCCTGAGCGCCCCCACATCGACGAGACCATCTCCGCCCTGTTCACCGACTTCTTTGAGCAGCGGGGCGACCGCCAGTGCAGGGAGGACCCCGCCATTCTGGGCGGTGTGGCCCGCTTCCACGGCATGCCGGTGACCGTCATCGGTCACCGCAAGGGCTCCTCGCTGGAGGAGAATCTGGCCTGCAACTTCGGCATGCCGGGGCCGGAGGGCTACCGCAAGGCCCTGCGCCTGATGAAGCAGGCCGAGAAGTTCGGTCGGCCCATCATCACTTTCATCGACACGCCGGGCGCTTACCCCGGCAAGGACGCCGAGGAGCGCGGCCAGGGCGAGGCCATCGCCCGCAACCTGATGGAGATGAGCGGCCTGACCGACTGCCGGTCATCGCCGTCGTCACCGGCGAGGGTTCTTCCGGCGGTGCGCTGGCACTGGGCGTGGCAAACCACATCCTCATGCTGGAAAACGCCGTATACTCGGTGCTCAGCCCCGAGGCTTTGCCAGCATCCTGTGGAAGGACGCCTCCCGCAGCGGCGAAGCCTGCGCGATGATGAAGCTGACCGCGCAGGACCTGTACCAGGACGGCATCGTGGAGGAAGTGATCCCGGAGCCGGTGGGCGGTGCCCAGCGCGGCCACACGGTGCTGTTTGAGCAGCTGGACGCTGCCCTGTGGGCACACCTGAAAACGCTGTGCCGCATGAACGGCAGGGCCCTGGCCGACCAGCGCTACAAGAAATACCGCCAGATCGGGGAAACGAGGAAAGCATGAAGGGCTTCCAGCTGATAGCCACCGGCGGGGCGCTGCCCGGCCGGACGGTCACGAACGAAGAGCTCAGCCGCACCGTGGACACCAGTGACGCGTGGATCACCTCCCGCACCGGCATCCGTACCCGGCACTGGTGCACCGCGGACGAATCCGCCGCCACGCTGGCCATTGCCGCCGCAAAACAGGCGCTGCAGCGCAGCGGCCTTGCCCCGGCAGACATCGCCTGCTGCGTGTGCGCCACCCTGTCGGCCCCGGATGCCACCCCCAGTGTGGCCTGTCAGGTACAGGCGGCGCTGGGCCTGCCGGAGAACCGGCCCGCGCTGGACGTCAACGCGGCCTGCTCCGGCTTTTTGTACGGCACTGCTGTGGCGCGGGGCCTGCTGGCCACGCTGGGCGGGCAGTACGCCCTGGTCATCGGGTGCGAAGCCCTTTCCCGCCTGATGGACCCCGCCGACCGCTCCACCTGCGTCCTGTTTGGCGACGGCGCGGGCGCGGCCATCTTCCGGCTGGCCGACACCCCCTTTGCCCTCACGCTGGGGGCCCGGGGCAGCGACGTCCTGCACGCCGGTGGGCCGGACCGGAACGGTTCCGCCCCCATCACCATGGACGGCAAGGCAGTGTTCCGCTTTTGCGGTGGATGCCCTGCCCCGCTGCCTGCATACGGTGCTGGACGAGACCGGCAAGACGCTGGACGAGGTAGACTGGGTGGTCTGTCATCAGGCCAACAGCCGCATCATCGACCACTGTGTGCGGGCTCTGCACGCCGACCCGGCCAAATTCTACAAGAACATGGACCGCCACGGCAACACCAGCGCCGCCAGCATCCCGGTAGCCCTGAACGAGCTGGCCGAGACCGGGCAGCTGCAGCCGGGGCAGACGATCGCCTGCATCGGCTTTGGCGGCGGCCTGACCTGGGGCGGCATGATCGTGGAGTATAAGAAATAAAGGCTTCCCCAGGGGGAAGCCTTTAGCAGAAGAAAACTTTATGAAACTTTTAAATGAAATTTTAGGGACCAGATATCCCATCATCCAGGGCGGCATGGCCAACATCGCCACCGGCGAGTTTGCCGCCGCCTGCTCCAATGCGGGAGCGCTGGGCATCATCGGCGCGGGCGGCATGAACGCCGACACCCTGCGCGAGAACATCCGCCGCTGCAAGCAATTGACGACCAAGCCCTTCGGCGTGAACATCATGCTCATGAACCCGGAGGCCGATGCCATGGCACAGGTGGTGGTGGAGGAGGGCGTGCCCGTAGTCACCACCGGCGCAGGCAACCCCGGCAAGTACATTCCCCAGTGGAAAGCCGCCGGCATCAAGGTCATCCCCGTGGTGGCCGCCGCCGTGCTGGCAAAGCATCTGGAGCCGCTGGGCATCGACGCCGTCATTGCCGAGGGCACCGAGAGCGGTGGCCATGTGGGCGAGATGACCACCATGGCCCTGGTGCCCCAGGTGGGGGATGCGGTGCACATCCCCGTCATCGCGGCGGGCGGCGTTGCCGACGGTCGCCAGCTGGCCGCCGCCTACGCCCTGGGGGCCTGCGGCGTACAGGTGGGCACCTGCCTTCTGACAAGCGAAGAGTGCCCCATCCATGAGAACTACAAGGCGGCCCTGCTCAAGGCCAAGGACAGCGACACCATCGTCACCGGCCGCACCGGCGGCGCACCCGTGCGTGTGCTGAAAAATCGCATGAGCCGGGAGTACGTCCGTCAGGAAAAGGCAGGTGCCGACAAGATGGAGCTGGAAAAATACACCCTCGGCAGCCTGCGCCGGGCCGTGTTTGAGGGCGACACCACCACCGGCAGCCTGATGGCCGGTCAGGTGGCCGGGATGCTCCACGAGGTGCGCCCCGTGGCCGACATCCTGAACGACCTGTGGGAAGGCGGGAGGCAGCGCATCGCCGCGCTGAACGAGCTATGCTGACCCTTGCCGGAAAGGCCCTGCCTGTGCCCATCCTGCAGGGCGGCATGGGCGTGGGCGTGTCCCTCGGCGGGCTGGCCGGGGCCGTGGCGGCCTGCGGCGGCATGGGGTGCATCTCCACCGCCGATGCGGGCTACCGGGAGCCGGATTTTGCCCGGGACCCGGCAAGCGCCAACCACCGCGCCCTGACCGCTGAGATCCAGAAAGCCAAAGCCCTTGCCAAGGGCGCCGGGCTGGTGGCCATCAATGCGATGGTGGCCACCCAGGACTATGCCGCCGCCATCCGCACCGCGGTAGAAGCGGGCGTGGACGCGGTGGTGTCCGGCGCGGGCCTGCCGCTGGAGCTGCCCGGCCTTGTGGGCACGCGGGAGGTGGCCATTGCGCCCATCGTCTCCAGTGCCAGAGCCGCTAAGCTCATCCTGCGCCGCTGGGCCAAGGAGTTTGCCCGCACCGCCGACTTTGTGGTCATCGAGGGCTGCAAGGCAGGCGGGCATCTGGGCTTTGCCGAGGGCGACCTGCTGGCAAACCACTGCCAGTCTCTGGACGAAATTCTGCCGGAAGTGCTGGCCGAGGTACAGCCCTTTGAGCAGCAGTTCGGCCATGCCATCCCGGTTTTTGTGGCGGGCGGCATGTGGGACACGGGGCCGACATGGCCCACTATACAAAGCTGGGGGCCGCCGGGGTGCAGCTGGCCACCCGGTTCATCCCCACCTACGAGTGCGATGCCAGCCAGACCTACAAGGACGTGCTCCTGGCCGCAAAGCCGGAGGATGTGCGCATCATCCACAGCCCGGTGGGCATGCCGGGCCGGGCGCTGAACACCCCGCTGGTGCAGGCGCTGGCCAAGGGCAAACGCTTTGCGCCCCGGCACTGCGCCCGCTGTTTAAAGACCTGCGACCCCGCAAAGGTGCCCTACTGCATCACCCACGCTCTCATCGAAGCGGTGAAGGGCAATGTGGAAGAGGGGCTGTTCTTCTGCGGGGCCAACGTGGGCCGACTGGACCGGATGTACACCGTCCGGGAACTGATGGACGAATTGACCGCCGAATGGAGGCATGACCTATGAAACTTGCTGTTCTGTATGCCGGTCAGGGTGCGCAGCACCCCGGCATGGGCAAAGAATTTTACGAAAACTCCCCGCCTTCCGGGCCGCCTTCGACAGCGCGGCGCTGGATTTTGACCTGCACTGCGTCTGCTTTGAGGACCCGGACGGCGTTCTGAACCAGACCGAATACACCCAGCCCTGCATGGTGGCCTTTGCCTGCGGCGTCACCGCCGTGCTGGCCGAAAAGGGCGTCCACCCCGCTTATACCGCCGGGCTTTCTCTCGGCGAATACTCCGCGTTGGAATCCGCCGGTGTGTTCACGGCCAAGCAGGCCATCGAGCTGGCCGCCTACCGCGGCAAAGCCATGGCCGATGCGGCCAAAGGGCATCGACTGCGGCATGACCGCCGTGCTGGGCCTGGACCGCACTGCGCTTTCCGCCTGCTGCGAACAGGCTGCGGCGCTGGGCTGTGTGCAGATCTGCAACTACAACTGCCCCGGCCAGCTGGTCATCGGCGGCGAAAAGGCCGCCGTGGACAAGGCCGCGGAGCTGGCCAAGGCCGCCGGGGCCAAGCGCTGCCTGCCCCTGAAAGTGAGCGGCCCCTTCCACACCCGCCTGATGCGCCCCGCCGGGGATGCCCTCGCCGAACGGTTCAAGACCGAGCGGTTCCGTGAGATGCAGATCCCGGTGCTGTTCAACTGTCTGGGCCGCGAAAAGGCCGACGCCGACACCATCCCGGCGCTGCTGGTGAAGCAGGTGCAGAGCAGTGTCCACATGGAGGACACCCTGCGCCGTCTGGGCGAACTGGGCGTGGACCACATTCTGGAAGTCGGCCCCGGCAGTGCCCTGTCCGGCTTTGTGAAAAAGACCCTGCCCGGCGTGCCGTGCGCTTCGGTGGAGACACCGGAGCAGCTGGACGCCGCGCTGGCCGCATGGAGGGACGAAGCATGAGCGAAGAGACTGTGACCCGCGCGGCGGTGGTCACCGGCGGCAGCCGGGGGATTGGCCGGGCGGTGTGTGTGGCACTGGCAAAGCAGGGCTGCAACGTGGTCAACTACTGCCACGGCGCAGAGCCTGCGGAGCAGACGGCAGCGCTCTGCCGCGCCGAGGGCGTGGACGCCGTGGCCGTACAGGCCGATGTTTCCACCGCTGAGGGCTGCAAAACGCTGTTTGACGCGGCGGTCAACGCCTTTGGCCGGGTGGATGTGCTGGTGAACAACGCGGGCATCACCCGTGACGGCCTGCTCCTGCGCATGTCTGAGGCCGATTTTGACGCCGTGCTGAACGCAAACCTCAAGGGCGCATTCCTCTGCTGCAAGGAGGCCGCCCGCCGCATGGTGCGCCAGCGGCATGGCCGCATCATCAACCTGTCCAGCGTGGTGGCCCTGCGGGGCAACGCCGGTCAGGCCAACTACGCCGCCAGCAAGGCGGGGCTCATCGGCCTGACCAAGAGCCTGGCCAAGGAGCTGGCAGGCCGGAACATCACGGTGAATGCCGTGGCCCCCGGCCTGATCGAGACCGATATGACCGCCGCCCTGCCGGAAGCCGTCCGCACCGGAATGCTGCACAGCATCCCGGCGGGCCGGGCCGGAAAGCCGGAGGACGTGGCAAACGCCGCGGCATTTTTTGCCGCAGAACAAAGCAGCTATCTCACCGGGCAGGTGCTCTGTGTGGACGGCGGCATGGCAATGTAAAGGAGAACGTTTTCATGGAAAAACGCAGAGTGGTCGTTACCGGTCTGGGCACTGTGAACCCGCTGGGCAACACCGTGGCCGAGAGCTGGGCCGCCGCAAAGGCCGGACAGTGCGGCATTGCCCCCATCACCCAGTTCGATACCGCTGGGTTCAAGTGCAAACTGGCGGCTGAGGTGAAGGGCTTTGACCCGGAAGCGATCGTGGACAAAAAAAGAGCTGCGCAAGATGGCCCGCTTTACCCAGCTGGCACTGGCTGCCGCAAACGAAGCCATCCAGGACAGCGGCCTTGATACCGAAGCCAACGCCAAAACCACCGGCGTCATCCTGTCCAGCGGCATCGGCGGGCTGCCCACCATCGAGGAGCAGCACACCCGCGGCGAGGAAAAAGGGATGGAAAAAGTCAGCCCCTACTTCGTGCCCATGTCCATTGCCAACATGGCGGCGGCGCAGATCGCCATCCGCTTCGGCCTGAATGGGCTGTGTTGCTGCGTGGTGACCGCCTGTGCCGGCGGCAGCAACGCCGTGGGCGATGCTTTCCGCCACATTCGGGACGGCTACGAGGACGCCATGGTCTGCGGCGGTGCCGAGAGCTGCATCAGCCCGCTGGGCATCGGCGGCTTTACCAGCATGAAGGCCCTTTCCACCGCCACCGACCCCGACGCGGCCAGCCTGCCCTTCGACGCACGGCGCGGCGGCTTCGTCATGGGCGAAGGCAGCGGTGTGCTGGTGCTGGAAGAGCTGGAGCACGCCAGAGCCCGGGGCGCACACATCTACGCCGAGGTGGTGGGCTACGGTGCCAACTGCGACGCCTACCACTTCACCGCCCCGGCTCCCGGCGGCACGGGTGCCATCGGCTGCATGAAGCAGGCACTGGCCGACGCCGGCATCGCCCCGGAACAGGTGGACCATATCAACGCCCACGGCACCGGCACCCATATGAACGACTCCTGCGAGACCGCTGCCATCCACGCGGTGTTCGGGGAGCACGCCAAGGAGCTGACCGTCGTGAGCACCAAGAGCATGACCGGCCACCTGCTGGGCGGCGCCGGCGGCGTGGAGGCGGTGTTCACCGCCCTGGCCCTGCGGGACCAGTTTGCCCCGCCCACCATCCATTACGAGCAGCCCGACCCGGAGTGCGACCTGGACTATGTGCCGAACGTGGGCCGCGCCCAGAACATGACCTACGCACTGAGCAACAGTCTGGGCTTTGGCGGGCACAATGCCTGCATCGCCCTGCGCAGATGGGAGGGCTGACTCATGGCAGAACCCCGTACCGTGCGTGAAAACGCCAACGCCCTGACCAGCGAGCAGATCGCGGCCATCCTGCCCCACCGCTACCCCTTTGCCCTCGTGGACCGCATCCTGGACTACGAGCCGGGCCAGTGGGCCATCGGCCGCAAGTGCGTGAGCCGCAATGAAGAATTTTTCTGCGGGCACTTCCCCGGCCAGCCGGTAATGCCCGGCGTGCTCATTCTGGAAGCGCTGGCCCAGACCGGGGCCGTGGCCGCCCTCAGCCTGCCCGAAAACAAGGGCAAGCTGGCCCTGTTCGGCGGCATTAAAAATGCCCGCTTCCGCAAGCAGGTCACCCCCGGCGACGTGCTCACCCTGCACTGCGAGCTGGTGGAACAGCGCGGCCCGGTGGGCGTGGGCAAGGCCTCGGCCTATGTGGACGGCAAATGTGCCGCCACCGCAGAGCTGACCTTCGTGCTGACCGACGCACAGTAAATCAAAACAAAAAAGGCTCCCCCTTGCGGAGGAGCCGGGACGCAGGCCTGCGGTGCGGGTCTGCGCTTTTTTATTCGGAATAGTGAGCCAGGAAGCGGCGGGTGCGCTCTTCCTGCGGGTGCTCGATGAGCTGCCGGGCCGGGCCCTGCTCCACCACCACGCCGCCGTCCATGAACAGGATGCGGTCGGCCACGTCACGGGCAAAGTTCATCTCGTGGGTCACGATGATCATGGTGGTCTTGCGGTCGGCCAGGTCCCGCAGAACGCGTAGCACCTCGCCGGTCAGCTCCGGGTCCAGCGCGCTGGTAGGCTCGTCGAAGCAGAGGATATCCGGGTGCAGGGCCAGGGCGCGGGCAATGGCCACACGCTGCTGCTGGCCGCCGGACAGCTGATGCGGGTAGTGGCCCGCCCGTTCCGACAAGCCCATCTGGGCCAGAAGCTCCTTCGCCTGCTGTTCCAGCTGCTGATGGATGGCTTTTTTGTTGACCTTGTAGTCCGGGCGCTCCTTGGCCAGCAGCTCCCCGGCCAGCATCACGTTCTGCAATGCCGTATACTGCGGGAACAGGTTGAAGTTCTGGAACACCAGACCGAAGTGCAGGCGCTTTTTGCGCACCTCGCTCTCCCGCTGGGTGGCGGGGTCGGCGGCGTCCCACATGGTCTCGCCGTTCACCTTGATGACACCGGTGTCCGGCCGCTCCAGAAAGTTCAGGCAGCGCAGCAGGGTGGTCTTGCCGGAACCGGACGAACCGATGATGGCCAGCGCCTCGCCCTGCTCCAGGGTCAGCGAGATATCCTTTAAAACGTGTGTCTCTCCGAAATCCTTCCCGATGCCGGAGGCTTCCAATAATGCCATGATTCAAAACCTCCTCAGCAGCGGAAATAATCCAGCTTTTTCTCCAGCCAGCCAAACAGCAGGGTGAGAGCCCCCACGAACACCAGGAAGAAGATCGCCGTGGAGAACAGCGGCCAGATCAGGCCCTTTGCGCTGTACTCCTTGGCCATCATGATGATCTCCTTGTTGGCGATGGTGTTGGCCAGCGAGGTGTCCTTGACCAGGGTGATGATCTCGTTGCCCATGGGCGGCAGGATGCGCTTGATCACCTGCAGCAGCGTCACCTTGAAGAAGATCTGGGTCTTGGTCATGCCCAGCACCTGCCCGGCCTCGGTCTGGCCCTTGGGCACTGCCTCGATGCCGCCGCGGTAGATCTCGGAGAAGTAGCAGGCATAGTTGATGGCAAAGGCCACCACCGCCGCCACCATGCGGCCGCCGGAGCCGGAGGGCCAGGGGTTCGCCATGCCCAGCAGGCCGGGGCCCAGATAGATGACGATGATCTGCAGCATGAGCGGCGTGCCGCGGATGACCCACACAAAGGTCTTGACCGCGCCGGACAGCACCCTGCAGCGGCTCATGGAGCCAAAGGCCACCACAAGCCCCAGCGGCAGCGCAAACAGCAGGGTCAGGGCAAACAGCTCACAGTTGAGCAGGAACGCGCCGGAAAGGCGCCCAAGGATCACAGACACAACAACACACCCATTCCATCCGATTTTGCGGTTTCACTCGGCCAGGGCCAGATCGTACTTGTCGGCCAGGGCCTGCATGGTGCCGTCCGCCTTCAGCTCGTCAAAGGCGGCATCCACGGCGGCGGCCGCGTCGCTGCCCTTGCGGAAGGCCACGCCGTACTCTTCGGCGTTCAGCTCGTCCACGATCTTCAGGCTGGCGTAGTCGGTGCCCGCGCCGATCATGGCATTGGCCAGGGTCAGGTCCAGCACAGCGGCATCGGCGGTGCCGGCGGCCACTTCCATCAGGCAGTCGGTCTGTACGCTCTTGGAGACGTAGTCGGCCTTGGACAGGTTCTCGTCGCCCTGAATGGCGGCTTCACCGGCGGAACCGGCCTCGGCCACCACGGTCTTGTCCGCCAGATCGGCGGTGGAGGTGTAGTCGGTGCCGTCCTTCACCACAACGACCTGTGCGTTCTTGGCGTAGGCCTTGGTGGTGGCGGTGTTGGCCATGATGTCCTCGGTGAGGGTCATGCCGTTCCAGATGCAGTCGATGCTCTTGGCGTCCAGCTCCACCACCTTGGTGTCCCAGTTGATCTCCACGAACTCCGGCTCCACGCCCAGCTTCTCGCACACGGCGGTGGCAAGCTCGGTGTCAAACCCGGTAAAGTTGCCGTCGGCGTCGGTGTAGTTCATGGGCTCGTAGACGGTGTAGCCAATGACCATCTTGCCCTTGCCCTTGATATCGTCCAGGTCGCTCTCCGCTGCGGCGGTGCTGCCGGACGCGGCAGAAGATGCAGAAGCGGCGGTGGAAGCGGATGCGGCACCGCCACAGGCGGCAAGACCCAGAGCGGCCACGCCGAGACCGGCGGCCATCAGAAAGCTGCGACGAGAAATGCGTTTCATATACAGGTTCCTCCCTCAATGTTCCACCGGGCTGTGCTCCGGCGGCTCCCTCTCATTTATCACTTTGCAGTGCTAAAGCGTTAAACTGTGGCTATAGAATACCTCATTCCGGGCCGTTTGGCAAGAGGAAATGCACAATTTTTTGCAATCTGACGGTTCCGTCCGCCTGCAAAAGGGTGTTTTTGGCAGTTCTGTGCAAAAAAAGAAACACAAAAAGCCATCGTCTTTGCATTTCTGCATCAACGATGGCTTCGTGTTGGAGCGGCCGACGAGGCTCGAACTCGCTACCTCCACCTTGGCAAGGTGGCGCTCTACCAGATGAGCTACGGCCGCATACTGATAACGCTTTTTACGTTATCGGGGCCCCCGCAAAGATTTGCGAAGCAAAGGTTTGTGGGGAGAAGGAGAAAATCTGGTATTCATCACAGAAGTCTTGCTTGCAAGACTTCCCGATGAATGACAGGATTTTCGACGTGGTGCCTCCGATCGGAATCGAACCAATGACACGGGGATTTTCAGTCCCCTGCTCTACCGACTGAGCTACAGAGGCATAACCGGTGCATTTGTCCCTGCACCCTCCCGAACTCTCATGAATCGGGGCCCCCGCAAAGATCTGCGAAGCAGAGGTTTGTGGGGAAGAGGAGGAATTTCAGCGTTTGCTGCGGCGGTCCTGCGTGCAGGACTGCCAGGCAAACCGCTGACATTCCGACGAAGCGACCCGGATCGGGCTCGAACCGACGACCCCCAGCGTGACAGGCTGGTGCTCTAACCAACTGAGCTACCGGGCCACATGGTGGAAGTTAACGGGCTCGAACCGCTGACCCTCTGCTTGTAAGGCAGATGCTCTCCCAGCTGAGCTAAACTTCCACATAAATGGAGCGGCCGACGAGGCTCGAACTCGCTACCTCCACCTTGGCAAGGTGGCGCTCTACCAGATGAGCTACGGCCGCATACTCCATGTGGCGTCCCGGGGTGTTGCTCCCGGCGACGTCGATTATTATACCGCAAGCCGGGGCCGTTGTCAACACCCAATCTGCATTTTTTGCAATTTTTGGAGCAAAAGACCGACATTCGGCCCTGCATCGTGCAATTTGCAACTTCAGACCTCTCTGCATCACGTCATCGGACGTCCGATGACTATTCAATTTCGTTCAGGTTCCGCCCCGCTGATGCGAAGAAAATTAATTTGCATTCCACACCGGGAACTATTATAATAGAGCGTGTCAATAGGTCGTACAGAAACGTTGCGCCCACCCCTTGCAGGCCGGCGCGCGTTTTTGTGCGCGGAGATGGAAATGTCAGCATAAAGGAGCATACACGATGTATAAGATCACTGAAAAGGTCGCGCTGAACCCCACCGTGGCAAAGATGGTCATTGAAGCCCCGCTGATCGCCAAAAAGGCAAAGCCGGGTCAGTTCATCATTGTCCGCCCGTTTGAGGACAGCGAGCGCATCCCCCTCACGGTCGCCGGTTACGACCGCGAGGCCGGTACCGTGGAGATCATCTTCCAGATCGTCGGCGGCACCACCATGGAGCTGAACAGCCTGAACGTGGGCGACAGCGTCCACGACTTTGTGGGCCCGCTGGGCCGTGCCACCGAGGTGGAAGGCCTGAAGAAGGTGTGCGTGGTCGGCGGCGGCGTGGGCTGCGCCATTGCCCTGCCCATTGCCAAGGAACTGCACGATCAGGGCTGTGTGGTGCACAGCGTCATCGGCTTCCGCAACAAGGATCTGCTGATCCTGGAGGACGAGTTCAAGGCCTGCAGCGACGAGCTGCGCATCATGACCGATGACGGCAGCTACGGCACCAAGGGTGTGGTCACCGCCGCACTGGACGAGCTGGTGGAAGCCGGCAACCAGTACGACCTGGTCATCACCATCGGCCCGCTGATCATGATGAAGTTCGTGGTCAAGACCTGCCAGAAGCACGGCCTGAAGAGCATCGTTTCCATGAACCCCATCATGATCGACGGCACCGGCATGTGCGGCGGCTGCCGCCTGACCGTGGGCGGCCAGACCAAGTTTGCCTGCGTGGACGGCCCCGACTTTGACGGCGACCTGGTGGACTTTGACGAGGCCATGGCCCGCGGCACCATGTACCGCCCGTTTGAGGCACACGCCCGTGAGGCAGCCTGCAATCTGTTCAAGACTCAGGAGGGAATGTAAGATGGCTTTCAATATGGATCCCAAAAAGTGCCCCATGCCCACCCAGGACCCCAACGTCCGCAACAAGAACTTCAAGGAAGTTGCTCTGGGCTACACCGAAGAAATGGCCATCAACGAGGCCAAGCGCTGCATCCACTGCAAGAACAAGCCCTGCCAGTCCGGCTGCCCGGTGGGCATCGACATCCCGGAGTTCATCGCGCATGTGGCCGAGGGCGACTTTGAGGCCGCTTATCAGGTCATCAACCGCTCCTCTTCCCTGCCCGCTGTCTGCGGCCGTGTCTGCCCGCAGGAGAGCCAGTGCGAGGGCAAGTGCACCCGCGGCATCAAGAACGAGCCCGTGGGCATCGGCCGCCTGGAGCGCTTTGTGGCCGATTGGCACCGGGAGAACGTGCACACCGCACCCGTCGTTCCGGAGTGGAACGGCCACAAGGTGGCCATCATCGGTGCAGGCCCTGCCGGCCTGACCGCTGCAGGCGACCTGGCCAAGCTGGGCTACAAGGTGACCGTGTACGAGGCCCTGCATGTGGCCGGCGGCGTGCTGATGTACGGCATCCCCGAGTTCCGTTTGCCCAAGGCCATCGTGCAGCAGGAGATCGACGGCCTGAAGAAGATGGGCGTTGACTTTTGAGTGCAACATGGTCATCGGCAAGGTGCTGACCATCGACGAGCTGATGGGCGAGTACGGCTACGAGGCCGTGTTCGTGGGCTCCGGTGCCGGCCTGCCCCGCTTCATGGGCATCCCCGGCGAGAGCCTGAAGGGCGTGTACTCCGCCAACGAGTTCCTGACCCGCTCCAACCTGATGAAGGCTTACCTGCCCACCAGCAAGACCCCCATCCGCACCGGCAAGAAGGTTGCCGTCGTGGGCGGCGGCAACGTGGCCATGGACGCTGCCCGCAGCGCCATGCGTCTGGGTGCCGAGACCGTGTACATCGTCTACCGCCGCGGCATGGCCGAGCTGCCCGCCCGTAAGGAAGAGGTGGAGCACGCCGAGGAAGAAGGCATCATCTTCAAGACCCTGTGCAACCCCGTGGAGATCCACCCGGACGAGAACGGCTTCGTCAAGTCCATCACCTGCGTGGAGATGGAGCTGGGCGAGCCCGATGCTTCCGGCCGCCGCCGCCTCATCGAGAAGAAGGGCAGCGAGTTTGAGCTGGACGTGGACACCGTGATCATGAGCCTGGGCACCAGCCCCAACCCGCTGATCCGCTCCACCACCCCGGGTCTGGAGACCAACAAGCACGGCTGCATCGTCACCGACGGCGACGACGGCAAGACCAGCCGTGACGGCGTGTATGCCGGCGGCGACGCTGTGACCGGCGCGGCCACCGTCATCGAGGCCATGGGTGCCGGCAAGGCTGCCGCCAAGGCCATGGATGAGTACATCCGCAACAAGTAATTTCTGCCAAACGGCGCAAATCCCCTGTTTCCTTTGGGAAACAGGGGATTTTTCCTTTTTAGGAAGACTAGACAGATTATCTATATTTCATTTACAATTCGTCCCACTTTATGGTATACTATTTCCATCTTGCGAAAGCACCAGGGGCTGCCGCAGCCCTTGCTCTGTTTGCTGGAGGTGTGTCCCATGCACTCGTTATTGATCCTGGTCCTAATCCTGGACGCTCTCATCGCCGTGTCCTCGATACTGAACCTGGTAAATATGGTCCGGGTCAACCTGCTGGTGGAAGAAAAGCATGCCCAGGCCCTTACGGTGCAGCTGGTGCGCGTGTGCAAGACAAGCGCTGGCAAGGGTGGGCTGCTGTCCTCTTGGTTTGGGGTGTACGCCTGCCCCGGGGAGATCGGCACTGGTGAGTTTACCTCCACCAACCCCTACAGCAGCCCAGAGGCCGTGCCCAAAGCCACCACGGTGGTGCCCATGAAGGCCTCCGGGGTGCTGGAGCACTGCGATATCGGAGCTCACCTGGGCCGTCGTCTGGTGCCGCTGTGGCTTACGGCAGGAGGCTTTTTCTCTGCTGCTGGCAGCGTTTATCCGCCTGTAAGGCATTTTCTCTGGACTTTTCGGCGTAGTGCCGACGGCCTGCCTGCTGACCCACAGGCGGACCGCCAGCACAGCGCCGGGAAAATATAAGTATAAAGGAAGGCAATTATGGAACTACTGAAACTACTTGGCATTGTCATCGTCATCGCTGGCTTTGCACTGAAGCTGGACTCCATTCTGGTCATTCTGGTGGCAGCCGTTGTGACTGCACTGGTTGGCGGTCTGGGCCCGGTCACTCTGCTGGAAACGCTGGGCAGCACCTTTGTGGCAAACCGCAGCATGGCCATCTTCATCATCGTGATGCTGGTCACCGGCACGCTGGAGCGCAACGGCCTGCGTGAAGCAGCCGCTGCCCTGATCGGCAAGTTCAAGGGTGCCACCTCCGGCCTGGTCATTGGCATCTACGGCGTGATGCGCTCGATCTTTGCAGCCTTCAACGTGGGCTTTGGCGGCGTGGCCGGTTTCGTGCGCCCCGTCATCATGCCCATGGCCGAAGGTGCCATTGTGGCACAGGGCTATGAGCCCAATGAGGAGCATGTCGAGGAGCTGAAGGGTATGGCTTCCGGCATGGAGAACATCACCTGGTTCTTCGGTCAGGTCCTGTTCGTGGGCGGCTCCGGCGGCCTGCTGGTGCAGAGCACTTTGGCCGGCCTGGGCATCGAGGTGGAGCTGGCCCAGCTGGCTGCCATCGAAATCCCCGTGTGCATCATTGCCACTGTGGTCGCCATCGTATTCTATGTGATCAAGGATCGCAAGATGATCCAGAAGTACTATAAGTAAGGGAGGACAGAAGAATGAGCTTTTTTATGAGTGCTGATTACAGCCTGTCCACCAAGGTGATGGAGATCATCTACTTTATCATCGGCCTGCTGTGCATCTACTGCGGTGTGAAGAACCTGAAGGATAAGGAGAACCCGGAACCCATGGGCACCTTTATCTTCTGGGCCGTGCTGGGCGTCGTGCTTGCCCTGGGCCGCTGGCTGCCCTCTCTGGTGAGCGGCATCCTGGTGGTGGTGATGTGCATCCCCGCCATCCTCAAGAAGGTCAAGAAGGGCGCTGTCTCTGCTGCCACCAAGGCCGAGACCGAGGCTACCTATGAGAAGATCGGCATGAAGATCTTTGTCCCCACCCTGAGCATTGGCATGCTGGCCGTCATCTGCGCCATCACCGGCATGGGCATCGGCCTGTCCGCCCTGAACGGCGTGGCTCTGGGCGTTCTCGTGGCCATCATCCTGCTGATGATCATGAACCGCGACAACAAGCCCTCCACCTTCCTGAACGATTCCGAGCGCATGCTGTCCACCGTGGGCCCCCTGTCCATGCTGCCCATGCTGCTGGCCTGCCTTGGCTCCGTCTTCACCGCTGCCGGTGTCGGCGATGTGATCTCTGACCTGGTCAGCCACATCATCCCCGAGGGCAATGTGAACGCCGGTATCGTGGTGTACGCCATCGGCATGATGCTGTTCACCATGATCATGGGCAACGCCTACGCCGCCATCACCGTGATGACCGTGGGCATCGGCTACCCGTTCGTGCTGGCCCACGGCGCAAACCCGGTTCATCGGCATGCTGGCTTTGACCTGCGGCTTCTGCGGCACCCTGTGCACCCCCATGGCTGCAAACTTCAACACCGTGCCCGTGGCACTGCTGGATATGAAGAAGCCCATGGGCGTCATCAAGAATCAGGTTCCTGTCGCCATCATCATGATGGTGGTCCAGATCGTGATGATGATCCTCCTGAAGTAATTTTTTTGTTAGATCGAGTGATTCAATGGAACAAGCAATACAGCACGGGGCCGATGTCATTATACGGGACTGGGTCCGGCTCCGTGCAGGCGAACGCATCCTGATCGTATCCAGCCAGAAGTATGCTGTCGAGGTGGCAGCCATGCAGCAAGCCGCACAGGCGGTGGGCAGCGTGGCGGATGTTTTGATGCTGGACGACCTGCACGAGCAGGTGGGCCAGTATTTCGACGACCGCGAGGACGCCTTTGACCCCTACAACGCCGTGATCGGTGCTGCCGAGTATTCCCTCATCACCACACGGGCCGTCAAGCGGGTCATCGCCCGCCGCAACCGGTTTTTGTCGCTGCCGCTGAGCACCAGCAACGGGCAGTCACTGCTGAGCTACGACTTCCTGAACATGAGCCTGCCCAAAAGCAGGATCATGGCCAGCATTATCATGGCCTGCTACCAGAACGCCAGCCACATCCATGTGACCACGGAGCTTGGCACGAACCTGGATTTCAACATCGAGGGGCGTGTGCCCGGCTTCTTCAACGGCTGCTGCCACGACGGCAAGGGCCTTTCCTCTGCCAGCGTGGAAGTGTATGTGGCACCGGTGGAGAGCGACACCAACGGCACCCTGATCCTGGACGGTTCCATGGGCTATATCGGCATCGTGGACAGCCCCGTGCGGGTGGAGCTGCGCGGCGGCCGCATCGTGGAGATCGAGGACAATGCCAGCGGCAGGCGGCTCAAGCAGTTTCTGGCCCGCTTCCACGACCCGGAGAACATGGTGGTGGCGGCGGAGTTCGGCATCGGGCTCAACACCCACCCCGCTGTGCAGGCAACTGCTACATCGAGGACGAATCCACCTATGGCACCTTCCACATCGGGTTCGGGCGCAACATCGCGCTGGGCGGTGTGCAGGATGCTTCCGGCCATTACGATCTGGTCACCCACGCTCCCTGCATCTATGTGGACAACCGCATGATCATGGATCACGGACAGCTCACCGTTCTGGAGCCGTCCATTTATATCTGAGAATCGAGGCTTTTTACTATGAAGATTCTGCTCACTGGTTTCGACCCCTTTGGCGGCGAGACCGTCAACCCCGCTTTTGAGGCGGTAAAGCTGCTGCCCGACACCATCGCCGGTGCCGAGATCGTCAAGCAGGAAGTGCCCACCGAGTTCATCCGTGCCGGTGAGGTGCTGGAAGCTGCCATTCAGGCAAACCAGCCCGATGTGGTCATCTGCATCGGTCAGGCCGGCGGCCGCTCCGCCATCACCCCGGAAAAGGTGGCCATCAACCTGATGGACGGCCGCATTGCCGACAACGCCGGTTATCAGCCCATCGACGTGACCATCCAGGAGGACGGCGAGACCGCCTACTTCACTTCTCTGCCCGTGAAGGCCATGGTGCAGAACATCAAGGACGCAGGCATCCCCTCCGCCCTGTCCTACACTGCAGGCTCCTATGTGTGCAACTACCTGATGTACACCCTGCTGTACCTCATCGACAGGAAGTACCCCAACATCCGGGGCGGTTTCATCCATGTGCCTTACGCCATGGAGCAGGTGGTCAACAAGCCCCTGGGCACCCCCAGCATGGACCTGCACCAGATCGCCCGCGGCCTGGAGAAGGCCGTGGAGGCCGTTGTGAAGAACGACGCCGACCTGGCTGTGGACATGGGCACCACCCACTGAGCACCCCCGCAGAGCTCTTCAAGGCACCCGCTGTGCATCCGCATGGCGGGTGCCTTTTTTTGTGGACGCTGGCGCGACAGTTCCCTGTACGCTTGCGGGAAACCGGAACAGGACGATTTAAAATGGCTCCGCGTGCGCTGCGCCATAATTAGAGGAAATATTATTTTTTATTGCAAATCCGGCGGGGCTGCAGCCCTGCCGGATTTGCCAAATCTAAAATAATTTTTCTGCTATTTATGCCCAGAGCAAAGCGGAGGGCATTCTAAATCGTTTGCCTTCCAGAGAACAGGCCACTTTCCTTAACGCCCATCCGTGAAAAAACAATCCCGGAAAATCCGCAGATTTTCCGGGATTGCATATCTTTAAAAATAATTTTCCGCTGATATTGCCAGAGCAAAGCGGAGGCAATTCCAAATCGTCCTGCTTACTCCGTGATCCGCCCTGCCGCGCTGGTCTCCAAGACCGGGTAACCGGTGCGGGTGCAGCGCACGGCGCAGCGGGCACGGCCTCCGGTGGTGCAGGTGAACAGGGTCAGGTCCCAGGCGTCCTCGTCGCTGGCCGTGATCATCTTGTCGATATCCGTGGGCTGGATGGTCTCCACGTTGGACACCTCATAGCTCCAGCGCTGGCCGTCCATGTCGGTAAAGTACACCTCGCTGCCCAGGGCCAGCCACTTGATGGGGCTGAAATGCTTGGCGTAGTTGTGGGCGCAGACCACCATGTTGTCGGCGTAGGTGGAGCCGGTGTAGCGGCCCGGGGCCACCTTGAGGCCCGCATAGCTCCACTCGCTCATCACGGGCAGTTCCAGCCCGATGGACGGGATGGACAGGTAGCCGATGTAGCCCCAGCCGTCGATGTCGGTGACAGTCATCTCCTGCTCCGGGTCCAGCTCCGGCTGGACCACCGGCTCTTCGTCCTTCGTCTTGTCCTCAATGGTCTCGGTCAGGGTCTCTTCCAGTTTGCCCAGGGCGTCCTGTGAAGCCTTGTCGGCGCGGTTGGCGTCCCACTGGTTATAGCCCAGCAGGGCCAGTGCGCCCAGAATGAGCAGGATGCCCACGATCATGCAGGCGCGGCCGATCTTCTGCTTTGTGTTCATGCCAGCGTCTCCTTCCGGTCCAGCACCCAGCCGACGGCAAACAGCAGCACGCCGCTGCAGGCCATGAACGGGATGGGCCAGTTCAGCTGGCCGCTCTGGGGCAGTGCATTGCCGTCCGGGCGGCCCGGAGCCACCGGGTTGTCCGGGTTGCCGGGGGCCACGGGGTTGTCCGGGTTGCCGGGGTTCACCGGGTTATCCGGCGTACCGGGCGACACCGGGCGGTTGGGGTCGTTGGGGTCCACCGGCATGTCCGGGTTGTCCGGCTCATCCGGGGTGCCGGGCTGGGTGGGCTTGTCCGGCTCCGAGGGCTTCTCCGGCTCGGACGGTTTGCCCGGTTCCGAAGGCGTGCTGGGAGTTTCCGGTTCGGGCGGGGTCACCTCCTGCGTGGGCGCGCCCACCTTGGGGGTGGCATCCACGGTGTAGAGCCAGCCGCTTTCGTCCGCCATGGGCAGCGACACCAGGAAGGAATTGATGGCCTCGTAGCCCTTGGAGTTCTCGGTCTGCACCACGAGGTACAGGCCCAGCGGCAGCGCGTCAAAGGAGACGATGCCCTGCTCGCTGATCTTATGGGTGGTGCCGACGGCACGGGCGGGCAGCTTGGCTTCCAGCCTGGAAGCCAGCGTGCTGTCCGTCAGGTCGCCCAGCGCGATGCCGCAGCCCGTAAAGTCGGCGGTGTACACAAAGTGCAGGTCGCCGTTGGTGCGGGCCACGTCCGCCACCTTGTACACGGTGAGTGCGCCGCCCCGCAGGGGGACGTCGTTCTGGTGGTCGTACAGGGTCACGTCCATGCTGCCGGTGCGGCTCAGGTCGATGTTGGCGCTGGCCGCGGGGGCTGCCAGCGCGGGCAGTGCACAGCACACGGCCATGCACAGCGCCAGCAGAAGAGCGGCAAACCGGTTGTTTTTTTTGTTTTGTTTCATGGCTGCTCACTCCTCCTCGTTCTGTTTCCGTTTGCGGACCAGCAGCAGGGCTGCTGCAGCGGCCAGTGCGCCGCCCAGCACCCCGAAGGGTGCCGTGCCCATGCCGCCGGTGGACAGCTCGTAGCCGGTGTAGACATAGTTCTGCACCGTGATATTGCCGGTCTGCACGCCGTTGTTGTCAATGTACACGTTCCAGTTGCCGGTGGTCTCTTCCTCCACCAGGTAGTGGTACGCATTGCCCTTCTCGTCCTTCAGGGGCAGATCGGTCCCCGACTTGGACCAGGTCCACGCCGGTGCGGTCAGGTCGGCTTCGGCAAACAACGTTCTGTCCTTGTCATTGTCGGTGTACCGCCAGACCTTGATGTGGATGCTGTTCACCGCCGGTTCCACCGGCTGTTTGGTATCCTGGTCCAGCCAGAGCTTGCTGACGGTCAGCTTGCTGTACACGTTGCTGTACTCAGCAGTGGTGGTGCCGGCGTCGCTGCCCACCTGCACATTGCGGTTCAGGTCCACCGTCTCGTCATTCACGGTCAAGATGGTGGTGCCTTCAGCCACGCCTGTGGCATTTGCAAAGGCCTTCTGCTCATTCTCCGCGCTGGCGTTCTTGCGGAACAGCAGGTAGTGCGGGGTGGCATCCAGCTGATAGTCCGTGGGTGCTTTGGTCTCCACGAGCTTATACAGCACGTCCGGTTTCAGGCAGCTTGCAGTCTCACTATTCAGCACAGCCAGACTGGCCTGACCGTTTTCGTCCGTGGTCAGGGTGCCCGTGCCGTTGCCTGCCCACTTCGTCCACCCTTCAATCGCTTTGTCGTACTGGTAAATGGTGAACTCCGCGCCCTTCAGCGACACGCCGGAGTAGCTGTCCTTCTTGCGCAGCACGAACTGTGCGGTGGTGGCCGTTGCATCCGCCTTGACCTGGTAGGTGATGCCGCTGTCGCTGGATTTGCTGCCGTTGCTCAGGGTCACGGTGTTGCTCACCTGGTAGCTGGCGGCAGCACTGCCATCCTTCACATTGCAGTCATACACAAGGATCAGGGCCGCCATATTGGGGATCTCCATATGAAGCCAGCCGTTCTTGTCCGCTTCCAGGATGCGGTACATGTTGCGCGGCACCTCTTTGCCGGTGGTCACGCCGACTGTTTCGTCGTAATTGTAAAAATACAACTTGACCGAGTTGACATCGCCGGTGGCGATGGCACCATTGGTGGTGCTGATGTTATCCCACAGCTCGATTTTCTCCGCTCTGGTCTGCCCGGCCGACAGATCCTCGCCGGCCGGGTTGATGACCACCTGATAGTGCAGCTTCCGGTCGTTGCCGGGGTCCTGCCAGCCGGTCTTTTTCACCTGTTCCACATCGCGGGTGATGGTGGTGGTGGTGGTCTCGGTCAGCTCGCCCCAGGTGGCGGTGTTGGTGTAGATCAGCTTGCCCACCGAGGGGTTCTTCCAGCTGGGATCGTCGCTCACGCTCACTTTGTACTGGATGCGGATGCGGTGTTCCTCCTGCTCCGACTGGTTGTAGTTGCTGATTTTAATGGTGAGCTTCCGGGTAGTTTTGTCATACTCTGCCGTCGCCCAGTCTACATTTTTATCGCTGATCTTTACAAAATCGCCCTCATCCAGCGCGATCTTGACATTATCCACCTTGAAGCCGACGTTTTCCGGCAGGGTGTCGGTAACCGTGATTTTGTCCCTATCATCGGCGGAGGTCTGCAGCACCAGCTGGTAGTGGAGGTTGTTGCCGCTGAGGTCGCTCAGCTCGAAGCTGTTGCTGCCGGTCAGATAACCGGTCTCGTCGCCGCTGCTCTTTGCGGCCACGCCCTTTTCAAACTGCTTGTAGCTGCGGTAGGTATCGGTGTCCGAGGCATCGCCGCTCACGCCGTGGATATGGATGGTGTTCTTATAGGTCCACACCTCACCGGTGGGCACGTCGTCGCGCTCCTCGTGGGTGGGGATGCCGGTCACCGAGATGCTGCGCACGGGGTTCTGGTCGTCCCCGGCTTTCACATGGATGGTAAAGCTGCGCACACGGGTGGACGAGTTATTTGCGTCCACCTCCTCGGTACCGTTTTTCTGTGCATAATAGGTCATCTTGATGGTGTTGCCCGCCGCGACAGCCTGCGCATAGGTCAACTTCGTGTTGTCGTGCATGGTCAGGGTCAGATTGGCCTTGATGGCGTCATCCAGCTCTTTTGCAATGGCATAGTGGGTGTCCTTTTTTTCCTCTCCTTGGTCGTTCTCAGCGTCGTCCAGCACATCCCACAGGGTAAACTCCGCTTCACCGGCCTTGTTGGTGGCCGAGAGGTTCCAGGTGGGCGTCTCGCCCCTGGTGGCAATGGATTTGCTCAGGCTCCAATCGCCCTTCCCGATGTTCACAGTGTCCGAGGCCTCAAAGGTATGGTTGCTCTTGGTCAGGATCTGTGCCTTGTTGGTCACCGAGCCGCCGCCGATGGGGGTGGTGGTCTCAAAGGTGATCTTCAGCTCTGTTTCCCCATACTCCGCCGGGATGGTATAGCCGTTTTGCAGAAAATTCTCTGCCGATATCGTATCGTTGCCTACCTTTACATCCCCTACGATTTTCACACCGTCTGGCAAGTCATCTGTGATCTTGCAGCCTGCAGGAGATAGGACCCCAGGAAAGAATGGGGTACCTTCACAGTGATCGTCCACTGGATGCGGCCTGTCTTGGGGTCGTACTCGCCTTTCTTCTCAATGCGAGAGGTTTTACATGTGTACCATGCGTCAACCTCATCTTTTACATTGCGCCCTGCCTCGGCTTTCGCCGTGTTGTTGATGATAGCGACGCCGTTGGGCATCTTGTCAAAGTCCGCATAGTTCCGCTGAACGTCGTAGTTCCAGATGTACTTCTCTCCGGCCTCCAATGCAGGCAGCGGAGCAAGGACCACCTGGGGGTTGCCGTTGCCGTCGGTTTTCAGTTCATGCGCAGGGACGTCAATCTCCGTTTTTTGCCCGAAGCATCCACCTTGTAAAGTTTAAAGGAGTCTACCAGATATTTGCCGCCCTTCAGGTAGTCGCTACGGTTTTCGCCATTCCTATTCGTGTTCAGGGTATCCGTAAGGATCACCGGGTCTTTGGTGCCGTTGGTGGTCCCCACCTCACCTCATAATTATTTACAAAGGTGCCGTCCTTACGGTTCGTAATCAGCGGAGACCCACTCCCTTTGCTGATCTTTATATCTGCCGTTTTCTTCTTGATGGTCAGGATGCAGTCGTCCTTGAATTTGATCTCCTTCTCGTCCTCAAAGTTGTCGGCGCTCGCCGTAACGGCGGCCTTGAAGGTACCGGTGAATGGCAGGCCGCCCTTGTCGTCGGTGCCGATGAACTTTTCGTCCGTAAAGGTCAGGGTCACAGTGCCGTCGGTGTCAACGGTGAAGCTGCCCACGACCTTTGCATTGCCGGCCTCGTCCTTGTCGGACTCATCCACGATGTTGCCCGTCACCACATCCGGCATGGGCAGGCCTTTGGGCAGCTGGTTGGTCAGGGTATTGTGGGTGGGCGTCAGCACACCGGGTTTCACGGTATACTTCAGGTTCACGCGGACGTGGGTGCCGCTGTCCACGGTCACGCTGCCCGCGCCGATAGACGTCCATGTTTTTCCGTCGGTCGTCTTTTCATAATTGACATCCGTGATCCAGGTCTTCAGATCATGGTCGTCCCCGGCAGCCAGCAGGGCGATGCCGTAGGGGTCGGCGTCACCCACCCAGTCCACCGTGGCACCAAAGCCCTCCTCATCTTCCAGCAGCGCATAGCTGCCGTCCAGCTCCTTCTGGGAGCCTGCCGGGTCCTCCGGGGCCGCAGCGGTGGTCTCGGCGGCATAGGCACCGGTCACCGAGATGACACTGGTCACATCGGACATGGCAGCGGGCACCTCGGCCACCTTGCCGTCCACGCTGCCGGAGATCACGGTCAGGGTCCCGGCGTCGGGGTCCACGGCAGACACGACGCCCACCGTCTCGGTGGTCACGGTGCGGGTGTCCACCTGCGGCTCGGAAGCCGTGAGCTGGGCGGCGGTGTCGGGGTCCTCGTCCAGGTCCAGCAGGGCGATGCCATAGGAGCTCTCGTCCACGGCCACCTGCTCGGTGGTGAGGGTGTTAGATGACGATATCGCCGGGCCTTGCGGTGGAGCCGTCGGCGTCGGTGAGCCACTGGGAGCCGCGCAGGTCACTGTGCAGGGCCATCACGCCCGCACGCTGGGGCACCACCGTCTGGGGCACACCCGCAAAGTGCAGGCAGTAGGACAGGAACATCACGTCCCAGGCACCGTAGGGGTTGCCGTACCAGGCACCATAGCGGGAGTAGCCGCGCAGCACCTGCTGGTCCTCCACATCCAGCTTGAAGTTCTTGTCGCTCTGCTGGTAGTCCAGCTGGGACTTTGCCACGGTGAGCAGGTCCTCGGCCCAGTTGCCGTTCAGGGCCACGTTGGCCGCGGCCTGCCATTCCTCGGCAGTCTCCACGTCGGCCTGGGTATCGGCCAGGCACTCCACGGTGTGGTGATGCTCCGGGATGGTGCACACCAGCTCCTCGGTGTAGCAGGCGTCGGTGTGGTGATGCAGCACCGGCTCGTCCGGGGTGGTCTCGGCCGGCTCAGTGGGCAGGTCCACCACGGGGCGGGTGGCAGGCATTTCCTGATAGGCGGGGTTGGGTTCCTCCACCAGTTCGCCTTCGTCCAGGCCGCACACCAGCTCATACTCGGTGGTGTAGCAGCTGTCGTCGTGGATATGCTCGAACTCGCCGCAGATGAGCGCACCGTACTCGTCAAAGCAGTCGTCGGTGTGCTCGTGCTCTTCCTGATAGCAGGTCAGCACCCGGTGCTCCTCGTAGCAGGCATCGGTGTGCTCATGGGGCACCCAGATGGTCTCCGGCTCGGTCTGCACCGGCTCTTCCGGCTCTTCCGGCTCTTCCGCGCTGTAGGCGGACACCGGATCGGCGCTGCTGTCCGAAGAGGTGACGGGCGTTTCCGGTTCGCCCTCCTCGTAACCGCAGGTGAGCACTTTTTCGTAGCAGGCCGCCGTGTGCTGGTGTTCCTCGTAGCCGCAGTGGTAGTCGGCAGTCATGGAGATGCCCACCCCATGGAGCTGCCAGTTGACGAACAGGGTGGTGAGCAGGGCCAGCACCAGCATCATGGCCACATAGCGCCGGGCCTGTACATGCTGCCTGCGGAACCGCTCGATCAACCCGTTGATGATATCCTTCATAGTAAACACGTCCTCTTGGTTCGCTCTGTGCCCTGGCAGCCGCACACCGCTGCAGGCCCACAGAAGGGTCCGTTCCTCGTTTGTGCAACAAAAGCGTCACAAAATTTGTTCGATACATTGTTATTATACCATTTTAAGGCATTCATTTCAACTCAGGGGGCGTGCTTTTCCGGCAAAAGAATGCACACGATGCGCACCATGCAAGGGGTCAGGGGCAGCCACAGCACCGTGCAGCCCAGATTGAACAGGGTGTGGGCGTTGGCGATCTGCCGGGCCAGCACGGCGCTCTCCGGCCCGTGGGGCGAGACCAGCCGCACCAGCGCGGTGAACTGGGGCAGCAGCAGCCAGCACACCGCCGCCCCGGACAGGTTGAACAGGGCGTGGGCCGCCGCCAGACGCTTGGCGTCCCGGCTCTGCCCCACCGATGCCAGCACCGCCGTGACGGTGGTGCCGATGTTGTCCCCCAACAGCACCGGGATGGCTCCCGCAAGGCCCAGCAGGCACCCGCCGTCCGGCCCGGGGCGGGCGGCCGCCTGCTGCAGCACCGCAATGGTGGCGGAGCTGCTCTGCACGGCAAGGGTCATGCCCAGCCCTGCCAGCAGGCCCAGGCCGGGGCGGTGCCGCACCTGGGCCATCCACTGCCGGAACACCGGCCCCGCTGCCAACGGCTCCATGGCCTCGGCCATGACCGCGATGCCCTCAAACAGCAGGCCGAACGCAAACAGCGCCTGCCCGGCTGCGTGCAGACGCCCGCGCCCCGCGAACCAGAGCAGCAGCCCCGCCACCAGCAGCAGATACCGGGCATCCTCCAGCCGGAAGGCCAGCAATTGCGCGGTGACCGTGGTGCCGATGTTGGCTCCGAACACCACCGGCACGGCCCGCTGCAGGGTCAGCAGCCCGGCCCCCACAAGGCCCAGCACCAGCACCGTGACCGCCGAGCTGCTCTGCACCACCGCCGTGACCGCCGCCCCCGTGAGCACCCCGGCCAGCGGGTGGGCCGTGAGCCGGGCAAGGGGCCTGCCGCAGGGTGTCCCCCGCCGCCTGCTGCAAAGCGTCCGTGAGGGTGTCCATACTGTATAAGAAAAGTGCCGCCCCGCCGAACAATTGCAGGATCATCCACAAACGCTGTTCCATGCCCGATGCCCCCTTTGCTTTATGTGTATGCGGGACACAAACGTTTGTGAACTTTTATGAAACAATCCCTGCAGGGGGTTGCAATCCGGCCTGCAAAAGCCTATTATTATCAGGCGTTAACAGTTAACAGCTGTTAAGCAATTTTTGAGAGGAGGGATCGCGTGTCTGAGGAATCCACGTTGAGTTTCCGTGGGCTTTGCCGCTACATCCACCGGCTGAGCAAAGCATCCAAGGCCGGCATGAAGGCCGCTCTGGCCGACTGCCCCAAGTGCCACTTTCCCATGCTGGAAGGGCTGCTGGGCTGCATTCGGCTCCATGGACAGGACGGTGCCGTTTATATCTCCGACCTTGTTCAGGAGCTTCATCAACCGCTTCCTGCCATTTCCCGCACGGTGCGGCAGATGGAGCAGGACGGCCTTGTGGAACGCTTTGCCGACCCTGCCGACCGCCGCAAGACGCTGGTGCGTTTCACGCCCAAGGGATACGAGGCCTGCCGACAGTGCGAGGCTGCTCTTGGGGACTACTTTTCCAGTGTCATGGCCCGGCTGGAGCCGGAACAGCTGGCCCAGATGGAAGCGCTGCGCGGCGCGCTGATGGAAGCCATTCTTGCGGAAAATGCTGCGCGTACCACCAAACCGAAGGGAGAACCAAACCATGACAAAGATCTTTAAGCAGCTGGCCCGTCACTGGGCCGTCTGCCTCGTGGTGTTCGCACTGCTGTTCGTGCAGGCGTACTGCGATCTGTCGCTGCCGGACTACACCAGCAAGATCGTGGACACCGGCATCCAGCAGGGCGGCATCGAAAGCCCCCTGCCCGACACAGTGCGGCAGAGCACGCTGGATGCCCTCTCGCTGCTGATGCGCGAGGAGGACGCCGCTGCCTTCCAGAACGCCTACACCGCCGACGGCGATGTGCTGCGCCTGCGCACCGACCTGACCGCCGACGAGCGCACTGCGCTGGAAGATGCTGTGACCACGCCGGACATCGTGCTGTATCTGGCGGCCGCCCAGGCAGCCAACACCCCCGCCGGGCAGACCGGCATGGGCATGACCGGCCTTGCGGACCTGCAGGCCTCCGGTGCCGACCGCAATCCCGACACGGAAACCGAGACTGTGGCCCCCACGGCCAAGGACCTGGACACCGTGTGCGGCCAGTTTGCCGCCATGAGCCAGATGCCCGGTTTCAGCCGCGACGCCGTGCAGCAGCAGCTGACCGGTGCCATCGGCCAGCTGGACGACACCGTGGTGGAGAACCTGAAGAGCCAGGCTCTGCTGCTGGTGGGGCTGGAGTACGAGGCCCAGGGCATTGCCCACGATGTGCAGATGCACTATTTATATAAGGTAGGCGGCCAGATGCTGGCCCTGACCCTGCTGATGGTGGCCGTGTCCATCGCGGTGGGCTTCCTGGCCTCCCGGGTGTCCGCCGCCATCGGCCGCGACCTGCGCCGCGAGACCTTCTCCAGCGTCATCCACTTCTCCCATGCGGAGATCGAAAACTTCTCCACCGCGTCCCTCATCACCCGCACCACCAACGACATCCAGCAGGTGCAGTTCGTCTGCGTCATGCTGCTGCGCATGGTGGCCTATGCGCCCATTCTGGGCACCGGCGGTGTGCTGCACGTCATCGGCAGCTCTTCGGGGCTGTCCTGGATCGTGGTGCTGGACGTGGCTTTGCTGCTGCTGCTCATCCTCTTCCTGATGAACGTGGCCATGCCCAAGTTCAAGATCATGCAGACGCTGGTGGACCGGCTGAACCTCGTCAGCCGCGAGATCCTCACCGGCATCATGCCGGTGCGTGCCTTCAGCCGCGAACAGTTTGAGGAACAGCGCTTCGACAAGGCCAACAAGGACCTGATGGGCACCCAGCTGTTCACCAACCGCGCCATGGTGGCCATGATGCCCTTTATGACCCTGATCATGAACGGCACCAGCCTGCTCATCGTGTGGTTCGGCGGCAAGGCCATGGATGCCGGCACCATGCAGGTGGGCGACATGATTGCCTTCATCACCTACACCATGCAGATCGTCATGTCCTTCCTGATGCTGGCCATGGTGGCCGTCATGCTGCCCCGTGCCGGTGTGGCCGCAGACCGCATCGACGAGGTCATCTGCACCAAGGCCACCATCCACGACCCGGACGAAGCCGACGCCAAGGCCGCAAAGGAGCACAAGAACTGGCAGGGCGTGGTGGAGTTCCACGACGTGAGCTTCCGCTTCCCCGGTGCCGACAGCGACGCACTGGAGCATATCAGCTTTACCGCAAAGCCCGGCGAGACCACTGCCATCATCGGCTCCACCGGCTGCGGCAAGAGCACCCTGCTCAACCTGATCCCCCGCTTCTACGACGTGACCGGCGGCAGCGTGACCGTGGACGGCATCGACGTGCGCCAGATGCCCCAGGCACAGCTGCACGACCTGCTGGGCTATGTGCCCCAGAAGGGCGTGCTGTTCAGCGGCACCATCGACAGCAACCTGAAGTTCGGCGGGGACCACATCACCGACGCCGCTGTGAAAAAGGCCGCTGCCATCGCACAGGCCACCGAGTTCATCGACGCAAAGCCGGAGGGCTACGCAAGCCCCATCGCACAGGGCGGTTCCAATGTGTCCGGCGGCCAGAAACAGCGCCTGTCCATTGCCCGTGCCATTGCCAAGGACCCCAAAATTTATCTGTTCGACGACAGTTTCTCGGCCCTGGACTACAAGACCGACGTGGCCCTGCGCCGCGCTCTGAAGGCCCAGACCGACAACGCCACCGTCATCATCGTGGCACAGCGCATCTCCACCGTGCTGCACGCAAACCAGATCCTGGTGCTGGACGAGGGCCGTCTGGTGGGCAAGGGCACCCATGCCCAGCTGATGGTCAGCTGCCCGGAGTATCAGGAGATCGCCCGCAGCCAGCTGAGCCAGAAGGAACTGGACCTTGAACCACTGAATACGGAAAAGGAGGGTGCGTGATATGCCAAGACCCGGACGCATGACCACTGAGCGCGCCAAGGACTTCAAGGGCACGCTGCGGCAGCTGATCGGCACCATGGGGCACTACAAGCTGCCGCTCATCACGGCCATTGTCTTTGCCATTCTGTCCACCATCTTCAACATTGCCGGCCCCAAGGTGCTGGCCAAAGCCACCACGGCCCTTGCCACCGGCTGGATCGCCAAGCTGCGCGGCACCGGCAGCATCGACTTTGTTTATATCGGCCGGGTGCTACTGTTTTTGCTGGGCATGTACCTGCTGAGCAGCGCCTTCAGTTTTATCCAGGGCTGGCTGATGACCGGCCTTTCCCAGAAAGTCTGCTACGACTTCCGCCGCCAGATCAGCCAGAAGATCAACCGCCTGCCCCTGGCCTACTTTGAAAAGCGCACCGTCGGCGAGGTGCTGTCCCGCATTACAAACGACGTGGATACGCTGGGCCAGAGCCTGAACCAGAGCGTGACCCAGCTGATCACCAGCGTGACCACCATGATCGGCGTGCTGATCATGATGCTGTCCATCAGCCCCCCGCATGACCCTCATCGCCCTGCTGATCCTGCCGGTGTCGCTGGCACTGGTGCTGCTGGTGGTCAGGTTCAGCCAGAAGTACTTCAAGGCCCAGCAGGCCACCCTGGGCGTGGTGAACGGCCAGGTGGAAGAGATCTACTCCGGCCACAACGTGGTCAAGGCCTTCAACCGCGAGGCCGTGGTGCTGAACGACTTCAACGCCGCCAACGACAAGCTGTACGAATCCGCCTGGAAGAGCCAGTTCCTCTCGGGCCTGATGATGCCCATCATGAACTTTGTGGGCAACCTGGGCTATGTGGCGGTGGCCATCGTGGGCAGCATCTTTGCCGCCAACGGCACCATCACCATCGGCGACATCCAGGCCTTCATCCAGTACGTCAAGAACTTCACCCAGCCCATCCAGCAGCTGTCGCAGGTGTCCAACATGCTGCAGAGCATGGCCGCTGCCGCCGAGCGGGTGTTCGAGTTCCTGAACGAGCCGGAAGAGGACCAGACCGCCGACCCGGCCCGCCGGGCAGACCCCGCCTGCATCGACGGTCAGGTGACCTTCGACCACGTCAAATTCGGCTACACCCCGGACAAGACCATCATCCACGACTTCAGCTGTACGGTGAAGCCCGGCCAGAAGGTGGCCATCGTCGGCCCCACCGGCGCGGGCAAGTCCACCATGGTCAACCTGCTCATGCGCTTCTACGATGTGGACGCCGGTTCCATCACCCTGAACGGCCACGACGTGCGCGACTTTGACCGCAGCGCTCTGCGCGAGGGCTTCGGCATGGTGCTGCAGGACACCTGGCTGTTCAAGGGCACCATCATGGAGAACATCCGCTACGGCCGTCTGGACGCCACCGACGAGGAGGTCATTGCCGCCGCAAAGGCTGCCAACGCCGACCACTTCATCCGCACCCTGCCCGGCGGCTACCAGATGGAGCTGAACGAGGACGCCTCCAACGTGAGCCAGGGCCAGAAGCAGCTGCTGACCATCGCCCGCACCATCCTGGCCGACAACCGCATCCTGATTCTGGATGAGGCCACCAGCAGTGTGGACACCCGCACCGAGCAGCGCATCCAGACCGCCATGGACCGCCTGATGGAGGGCCGCACCAGCTTTGTCATCGCCCACCGCCTGTCCACCATCAAGGACGCCGACCTCATCCTTGTGATGCGGGACGGCGACATCGTGGAGCAGGGCACCCACGACCAGCTGATCGAGGCCGGTGGCTTCTACGCCGACCTGTACAACAGCCAGTTCGAGGATGTGGTGGAGTAAACACCTGTCATCGCGTTATAACTGCAAAAAAGAGCACCTGCTGCCTTTTCAGGGCAATAGGTGCTCTTTTTTATTCCTCCACCGGTTCCAGCTTCATGCCGAACAATTTTTCAGAGAGCAGAGGCAGCAGGTGCTGTAACTGACGCACATATTCTTCCACCACCGGATCAGGCTCCGCTTTTGTAACGATACCAAACCGCATTCCCTTGTTCCAATCCAGAACAAACACCTGCTCAAGATTCGGTCTGCGGTAGTACACCGCCGGGGTCAGCATCAGGCTTGGCAGCTTATACTGCACACTTTTTACGCCGCGGATGATCTCTGCCCGCTGCCTCGAAGCCTCGTGCAGCAATGCCGTCTCACACAGTGATTGCTCCGGTGTTCCAGCAAACATCCACCGATATTTTACCGCCTGCTCCAATGGAATGTGTCCGCGGGGCACCTCTGGCGGCGTATGGAACGGGATGCCGATCTCCGGCATATAAACTGCCGGGTAAAAATGCAGACCTCCTGCTGCGATCTCCGCACACTCGATCTGCAGCGAAAGATCGATCTCACCGTTCAGCAGTGCACGCCCGATATCCTTTCGGTTGGCACAGCTGTACATCAAGGGGGAAAAGCGGGTGCTCAGCTCTTCTGTGGCGGCAAACAGGTCAAATCCCAGCATCTGCAGCGGCATATTCTGATGCCCGATCAGCAGATGCCGTTTGGGCGGGTTTGCATTCAGTTCCGCTGCCTGCGCACAGTTTATTGCATCATCGTATAATTCCAGCAGTTGCTTTGCCTTTGGATAAAATTCCCATCCTGCCGGAGTCAGCACCACCCGGCGCTGCGCGTGCTGAAACAGCTGGACTTTCAGCTGTGCCTCCAACGCGCGGATCTGCTGAGACAGCGCAGATTGTGACAAAAACAGCGCATCTGCCGCCTCCGAAAAACTATCCAGTTCCACGATTCTCACAAATCCCTGCAATGCCTTCAAGCTCATGGTGTTGCTCCTTTTGCAATAAATAAGTTTTACTTCATTATAATATAATTTATTTGAATTGTAAAATCCCTCCGTCATCGCTATAATTGTTAAAGATTCCGCAATCCCTGTGCATTGCGGAAGGACAAAGAAGAATTCAAGCAATGAAGAGAAAGAGAGCATACCTATGAACAAGATCTCCCGCAAAGGCTTTCTGAAGATCGCCGCTGCCGCCGCCATGAGCGGTGTGACCGCCGGCGCTCTGGCTGCCTGCAATGCCGCCTCCGGTTCTACCTCCACCGCTGCTTCCGGCAGCGCTGCCGCTTCCGGTGCAACCGGCACCTACATCCCCGGCACCTATGAGGGCACTGCCGAGGGCATCTCCTCCACCGTCAAGGTCACCATGACCTTCTCTGACAGCGCCGTTACCGATGTGGTCGTGGACACCTCCGGCGAGACTGCTTCCTACGGCGCTGCCGCTGCCGATGAGCTGCGCAAGCAGCTGATGGCTGCCGGTTCTGCCGAGATCGACGGTGTTTCCGGCTCTACCGTCACCTCCAATGCCGTGATGAAGGCTGCCAAGAGCTGCTACGCACAGGCCAAGGGCGAGGCTGTGGTTGCCAGCGTGCAACTGCCCACCGGCGATGAGAACGACTGGCTGGGCACCGAGCCCGACATCGACGAGGCTGCCATCACCGAGACATGGGATACCGATATCGTCATCGTGGGCGCAGGCAACGGTGGTATGTGCGCAGCCGCTTATGCTGCACAGAACGGGCTGGATTTCCGCCTGATCGAACAGAATTCTTCCGTCATGGAGACCCGTCACTGGTACGGCACCATTGATAGCAGCGAAGCAAAGAAAAAGGGATCGCTCCGGTTGACCGCGCCGAGCTGCTGAGCGAGATCTCCCGTTCTATGGGCGGTCGCTGCGACCAGCGCGTGGTCAAGACCTGGATCAACGAATCCGCTGCCATGCATGATTTTGTTTCCGGCATCCTGGAAAACGAACCTTATAACTATGTGTGCAACCTGACCGCCGGCGATGAAGCCAAGTGGCCGGATGACACGCAGGTGAGCCAGAGCAAGCTGATGTTCCCTGTGCAGCAGGTCGATTACAGCAGCGCTGAAAAGCCCCGCAACGTGGTGTTCCAGGAGTACATTGAGAGCAAAGGCTACAGCATCGACTTTAACACCGGCCTTGCCAAGCTGGAAAAAGATGCCGATGGACGCATCACCGGCGTGATCGCCCAGAGCACCGCAGATGACCACTTCATCCGCATCAACGCAGCCAAGGGCGTGCTGCTGGCTTGCGGCGGCTATGCCGGCAACCCCTACATGATGGAGCAGCTGGACCCGCTGGGCACCAGTGTGACCACTGCCTGCTCCTATACGCCTGCCGACAAGGGTTACGGCATCCGTGCCGCGATCTGGGCAGGTGCACATCTGGATGCAGAGCCCGCTCCCGTTCTGTTCGACCGTGGTCTGGTAGCACCCGGTGTGGATGCCGGCTATGTGGACAGCGAGAACGCCTTTGGCGGCAAGGCCTTCCCCGGCACTGTGGGTCAGTACAACCCCGGCAGCCAGCCCTTCCTGAAGGTCAACCGCCATGGCGAACGCTTTATGAATGAGAGCCAGGAGTACGACAACGCTTCTCACGCTTCCTTCCAGCAGCCGGGTCATGTTTATGCCATGATCCACGATGCAAACTTCCGCAGCGACGTAGATCGCTTCCACACCATCGGTTGCTCTGCGCTGACCCGTTACATCCCCGGCATGATGGAAGGTCAGCTGGAGCAGTACGAGGGTGAGGGCCTGATCATGAAGGCGGACACCATTGAAGAGCTTGCCGACAAGATGGGCTTTACCGGTGCTGACAAGGACAACTTTGTAGCCACCGTTGCCCGCTACAACGAGCTGTACGACAAGCAGAACGATGAGGACTTCGGCAAGCCTGCAAGCCGTTTGAGCGCCATCCGCACCGCTCCCTTCTACGGCTGCTGGCTGGGTGCCCTCTGCTGGCAGTATGCAGGGCATCTCCATCACCGAGAACTGCCAGGCCAAGGACAGCAACAATGAGCCGATCCCCGGTCTGTATATCACCGGTGATATGTCCGGCAGCTTCTTCCAGAACAACTATCCCTGCGTCATGGGCGGTACTGCCTGCGGTCGTACCCTGACCTTTGCCATTAAATCCATCAAGCAGATGGCAGGCTTGGAGAACGCCTGATAAGGCGCAGTTCTCCCGCATAGATCCAACATTTCTTCTTTTTTCTTCTTTTTCATGTGAAGAGGGGCGGTCCCGGTCGGGGCTGCCCCTCTTTGCTGTTTTGCCCCGCACCCCCCCCTACACAAATGCCCGCGATTGTGCTATGATAGGGCTGAGCAGCCGGTTTGCTGCAAACAACCGGCAAAGCATCGAGGTGTATTGTACAATGTCTGAACTTTTTGAGACGCTGCGGCAGGAGGGTGTGGACCCTGCCCTGCTTTCTGCGGTGGAAGAATACCGCACTGCCCATCCGCTGGACGCTGCGCTGCGGCCCCGCATCCCGGACCCGGCCTTTACCTACTACGGCAAAGAGGTGTGGGAGCAGGCGCTGGCCGCCCTGCTCTGCGGCGAAAACCTGCTGCTGGCGGGCGGCAAGGCCACCGGCAAGAACGTGCTGGCAGAGAACCTTGCCGCCACCTTCGGGCGTCCCGCGTGGGACATCTCGTTCCACGTCAATATGGACGCGGCGTCCCTCATCGGCATGGACACCTTCGAGGGCGGACAGGTCAAGTTCCGCCCCGGCCCGGTCTATCGCTGCGCCCAGAGCGGCGGCTTCGGCGTTCTGGATGAGATCAACATGGCCAAGAACGAGGCGCTGGCCGTGCTGCACGCCGTGCTGGACTTCCGCCGCGCCATTGACGTGCCCGGCTACGACCGCATCCCGCTGGCCGAGGAGACCCGCTTCATCGCCACCATGAACTACGGCTACGCCGGGACCCGGGAGCTGAACGAGGCCCTGACCTCCCGCTTCGTGGTCATCCAGATGCCCACCATCACCCAGGACAACCTGGAAAAGCTGCTGCGGGCACAGTTCCCGGATCTTGCTGCGAAGTACGCCCACCAGTTCGCCCTGCTGTTCCTCGACTTGCAGAAAAAAGTGCGACAGTGCGGAAATTTCCACCAAGGCTCTGGACCTCCGGGGCCTGCTGGACGCGCTGCGCCTCATCCGCCGCGGCATCCCCGCAGGGGCCGCGCTGGACATGGGCATCACCAACAAGGCCTTTGACAGCTACGAGCAGGGCCTGATCCGCGACGTGATCGCGGCCCGCATCCCGGCCAAACTGGATGCGGCCAAACTGTTTGCCTGATGGAAGCCCAGAGCTACACCGCACAGGAGCGGCGGGCGGCCAATCAGGTCTGGGCGGCTGCGGGCGCCTATGGCTTTGAGCCGCTGTTTCTGGCCCACAACACCGACGGCACGGTGGATTTTTACATGAACACCATCGTGGGCCTTGTGCACAAATATTACGGTGACAAGTTGATAAATAGCATCTTCGACCGCTGGGCGGGCGATCTGCGGCAGCCCATGCTGGACGACCTTGCCTGGCTGTATCTGGAAAATGCGGCCTACCGGCTGGAGCTGCCCCACCGCCCGGTGCTGGAAGCGCTGCGCTATTCTCACGCCGACTACTTTTTTGCCATCCAGTACAAACTTTCCCGGCAGGAGTGGATGGCCAGGAACCAGCTGGTGTACACCATGCAGGCGGCCCGCTGGCGCAGCGTGCTGGGGCGCAATCTGCCCGTGATGACCCCCTACGAGAGCGGGTTGTTCCGGGCGCTGGCCCCGGACACCGCCCCGCAGCCGGACCAATTGCAGGACGCCCTGCTGGCCGTGTACGCAAAGTTTGACCTCTTCGACGGCACCGTGCATCCGAAAGCGGCGCTGCACCTGCATCTGGACGGCCTGCTGGCCACCCTTGCCACCAAGGCCCTGCCCACCCAGATGATCAAGACCGACCGAGTGACCGTGGAGCTCCAACGCCGTGGACGCCGCCGGCAGCGGCCCCAGCGTGGACAAACGGCAGGCCCACATCACCCTGAAGCAGAACGCCGCGCAGGACCGCGCCTACATCGAGAGCTGCTTCGGCCGCTCCCTCTACCCGCCGGAGCGGCTGCGCAAGGCCGAACAGGAGCTGTGCACCAGGGTGCATCTGGGGTGCCATTTGTGGTTCAGCGCGGGCGTGCCCAGCCCGGAACAGGCCCCCACCCCGGAGGCCCGGCATCTGGCCGAACAGGCCGAGCTGCAGGCCGACCGCAACCGCGCCTACTACGCCAAAAATCAGGAGCTGCACCGCAGCGTGGTGCTGCGGCTCACCGAGCAGATCCGCAACTGCATCCTGGTGCATCAGCAGCCCAACGCGCGGGTGGCCCGCAGCGGCAATGTGGACCCCGGGCGGGTGTGGCGCGCCCCGCTTTTGAACGATGACCGGGTGTTTTTGTGCGCCGAAGAGGAAAATCACCCCGCCTTTACGGTGGACCTGCTGCTGGACGCTTCCGCCTCCCGCCTGCACTGTCAGGAGGTCATCGCGGCGCAGGGGTCCATCCTGGCCGAGAGCCTGGCCAACTGCGGCATCCCGGTGCGGGTGAGTGCCTTCAGCAGCCTGCGGGGCTACACCGTGCTGCGGGTGCTCAAGGACTTTGCCGACAAGAACCGCCAGAACATCAACCGGTATTTCGCCTCCGGCTGGAACCGCGACGGCCTGGCCCTGCTGGCGGCGGGCGATCTGCTGGACTTTGCCCCCGGCCCCGCCCCGCGGCACCTGCTCATCCTGCTGACCGACGCTTCCCCCAACGACAGCCGCCGCATCCCGCCCAGCCCGGAAAACCCGCTGGGCTGCGGCTACGAGGACGCCGCCGGTGTGGCCGACGCAGCCGCCCAGGTGCGCGTGCTGCAGCGCAAGGGCATCCGGGTGTCGGCAGTGTTCATGGGCGAGGACCGCTCCGCCGCCGACGCTGCCCGCATCTATGGTAAAAATATGGCCCGCATCCGCGGCATGGACCAGCTGGCCCGGGCCGCCGGCCGCCTGATCCAGAACGAGATCCGGGAGCTGGGAGATTGAGAGATTGCCTTCCCCTTTTGGGGGAAGGCTTTTTTGTTGTCCGGCACACAACCGCTTCGGGCATTTTACAACCAACCGTCGCGTTGTATTTTGGAGCAGTTCCGGGGTGTTCGCAAAAATCTGGTTGTTTTTGCAAACTTTTAGTTGTTTTTTGTCGTAGTTTATGCTATACTATGTTCAGACGAACCACAGGAACGCGCGATGTCCCCCGCAGTGCACGGCGGCGGCCCGCGTTGGAAGTTCTTTGAATACAACACTTTGCTGTCAGTCGAACCATTCAGGGAGGAACGTATCATGGATGCCAACCGCTACTTTACCGCCATGCACAACGCCATGTCATCCCGTCTGCCGGGGGCGCAGCTTCTGGCCGCCGTGCGCCTGCAGGATCTCTGCGGCAACGACGCCTACCTGGAAGTCCGGCGGATGCCCGGGGAGCACTGCGCCACCGTGTGTTACTCCACGATGGGCCGCAGAGGACTGAACTTCCAGCTGTTCCGCAAGGGGTGGATGCTCTGCCACAACGAGAGCGGCCAGCTCACCGGGCAGTTCCCCGCCAAGGCCGAGAGCCTGCTGGAGGACACCGACTTCCACGCCTGCTGCCGCGAGGACCGGCTGGACGCCGCCCGCACCGACCGCATGGTGCAGGAGCTGGAAACGCTGGCGGGCACGGACTGCGATCTGCCTTTGCCCCGTGACGCCCGCACCGGGGCCGTCATCACGGTGGACAGCTTTGTGGGCCGGGGTGCCCACTGGAGCTACAGCACCCTGAGCAAGGCCCCCTGCCTGCCGGTGGCTGCCATCCTGTACTGGCTGGCCGACAGCCTGGCCGGAGCCGAGCGCCGCACCCTGCAGGCCGACCCGGAGGCTGCCCAGCTGGCCGCACAGTGGCAGAGCGGCACGGTGGAGATGTTCTTCCACCCGGCCGTACCGGCTGCCGCCCAGCTGCAGACGCAGCCCCAGACCCCGCCGGTGAGCCGTCCGGCACGCCCGGCCCCCACCTGCGCCCGCACCAAAAGCTGGCAGAGCATTCTGGCCGTGATGGCGAGCATGTAAAAAGGCTCCCCCTTGCGGGAGAGCCTTTCTAGGATAAATTCTTATTCCAGATAGGGGTCCAGCAGCTTGTCCACGGTCTGGTTGCGCTTGGGCGCGGGCTTTTTCACCACGCGGCCCCGGCAGGCCACCAGCTCCAGATGCTGCAGCGCCCGCAGGTCCTCCAGCGGGTTCTGACGGGTGACGATGAGGTCCTCGCTCTTGCCCACTTCCAGCGAGCCGGTCACATCCCCTACCCCGGCCAGCCGGGCGTTGCGCAGGGTGGCGGTGTACAGGGCAAACTGGTTGCTCACACCGCAATACTTGTGGAAGTAGCACAGCTCCCGCCAGAAGTCGTACTGGGTGATGTAAGGGCAGCCCACGTCGTTGCCAAGGCCCACCGGGATGCCGTTGGCCAGCGCCGTTTTGGCGCTTTCCACGATGCCGTCAAACACGATCCTGCCGTTGTACTGGTCTTTTTCCGACGCACCGGACACCGCCGTGTCAAACAGCGCATACGGCAGCGCCGGGGAAATGGTGGTGCACAGGAACGCGCCGTGCTCCTTGTACAGTTTTACCGTTTCTTCGTCCATTTTTGCACCATGTTCGATGGAATCCACGCCGTTTTCCAGCGCCGCCTTCACCCCTTCGGGCGATTCGGTGTGGGCCGCCACGGGATAGCCCATGGCGTGGGCCTGATCGCACACGGCCTTTACCATCTCCGGCGGCATCTTCAGCTCGCCGGGGTGCCTTTTTTTCGGCGGCATCCAGCACGCCGCCGGTGATCATCAGTTTGACAAGGTCCACCCGCTGGGTGCTGGCCTTGGTGAGCTGGGTCAGGGCCTCGCCGTTGTTGTGGGCCGCCACGGCCACCGAGCCTGCCATGTGGCCGCCGGGGACGGAGATGCCCTCGTTGGCGGCCAGAATGCGCGGGGCCAGGATCTTCCCGGCCTGGGCATCGTCCCGGCAGCGGGTGTCAAAATCCGCGATGCCGCCCACGGTGCGGATGGTGGTCACGCCGCCCAGCAGCTCCAGCTTTGCATAGCCGCACACCATGCGGTAGGCCACCGCACGGGTCAGGCCGTTGCTCAGAATTTTACGCACCAGCGCCGCATTATCCCGTGGCTTTGCGCTGGGCTTGCCGTTGCCGGCCAGATGCACATGCAGGTTGATGAGGCCCGGCATCGCATAGCCGCCGTGGAGGTCGATGACCTCATAGCCGTCCAGGTCGGTGCCCTCGTCCGCAACGGCGGTGATGACGCCGTCCTCGCACAGCAGCACCTTGTGTGCCTGCGGCTCCATCTGCTGGGTGCCGTCCAGCAGAATGCCATTGATATATGCCCGCTTCATTGGTCGTTTCCTCGCTTTTTACACGACACCTGTTGTTTTTTGTTTCAGTATAGCACGTTCGTGCCCCGGGTGCAATCGGGCGCACAAAAAAGGGCAGGCAAAGGTTTTGCCCCTGCCTGCCCTGTTGCTCTTAGATGCGGCTGAAACCGTGCCTCCCCGCCCGTACCGACAAAAGCCGATACGGAGGCTTTTAGATGCACGCGCGATTGCATTGCTGCATTTTATCAAAGCCTTAACCTTATCCATAACCTTGATCAAATAACAAAACAACCCAAATTTGTAACCTTGTACCAGAACCTTATGGCTCTCCCAGATTCAAATAAAAAAACGCATTCACCCCGGAATATCACGGTCACCCCTCCAGCTCCACTTCAAATTCCAAAAGCAGATTGGCGCGGTCCAGCGTCAGCTGCAAAGCCGTCAGCTGATCACTGACACGGCGGTACTCCTGTTCCACCTGTTCTGCATCGTAGTTGCGGCAGGTCATTTCCGGAGTGTTGCTGCCATAGCCGGGGGATGTGCGCACCAGCGACGGCACCTGCTTCATCTGTGCCAGACGCTGCTTCTTTTTGTCAGCATTGCCATGCGCACCAGTGCCTCGTCGATGGTAAACCCAAATCCCTCCAACACAGTGGTGGTATTAAACACGTTCACTGCATGACGCAGCACAGCGATCTTCTGGTTCAGCGCATCCATCTGCTGCTGCATCCGAGCAAAGTCGTAGTTTGCGGGCAGCGGTTCCTCATTGATTCCATAGGTCGTTCTGCTTTCCGCTTCTTCTTTTTTCAGCAGCCCCTCCAGGTCTTCGTTCCATGCTTTGATCATTTTATTTGCGCCTGCGGATGTCAATTTCATGCGTTGTCCCTCCCTGTCGTTTTTTCTTCCAGTATAGCACGTTCGTGTCCCGGGTGCAATCGGGCGCACAAAAAAAAGGGCAGGCAAAGGTTTTGCCCCTGCCTGCCCTTGAACCATTTTCCGGTTTACTGTGCTGCGGCTTCGCTGGAAGCAGCCTCGGAAGAAGCGGCCTCGCCGGATGCGTCAGCACCGGCGGCCACGCCGCCCTCGACCACCAGTTCGTCCTCGTAGTCGCTGCCGTAGGTGTCCACCAGAGTGGCCTCGTAATCCTTGTGGAAGAAGTTCTCCTCGCCCAGCTTCCGGATCTCCTCGTTCAGCCAGTCCAGAACGGTGGTGTTGCCCTGGCTCACAGCGGGAGCGATGGTGTCCTGGCTGCCCAGAGAGGGGATGCCAACGGTGTAGCCGGGGTTCTGCTTTGCGAAGGCGATGACCTCGGTGTTATCGTTGGTCCAGGCCACGCCGTTGCCGTTCTCCAAGGCGCTCTTGGCGGTGGCGTAGGAATCATATTTCTGCAGCGGGATGTCGGGGTAGTTCTGGGTCAGGTAGGTCTCGGCGGTGGTGCCGGAGATCACGATGACCTGATCGTCAGCGTTCCAGTTGTCCAGGGTGGTGACGACGGCGCTGTCCGGGGAGACCACGCCCAGCGCCACGTTCATATAGGGCAGGGCGAAGTCCACCTCCTCGGCCCGCTGGGGGGTGACGGTGAAGTTGGCGAGGATGATGTCTACCTTGCCGGTCTGCAGATACTCAATGCGGTTGGCAGCCTCAGTGGAGACGTAGTTGATCTTCACGCCCAGATCTTCGCCGATGCGGTTGGCGAAGTACAAGTCATAGCCCTGATACTCGCCGTTCTCGTCCACGTAGCCGAAGGGGCTCTTGTCGGAGAACACGCCGATGTTGATGGTGCCGGATGCCTTGATCTCATCCAGGGTGCGGTACACCACGCTGCTGCCGGATGCAGCACTGCCAGATGCTGCGCTGCCGGAAGCGGCAGTGGAAGAGGAACCGCCGCATGCGGTCAGGACGGCTGCCGCAGACACGGCACCCAGACCCAGCAGGAAGGAACGACGCGAAATTTTGGACTGTTTCATGATCGGTTACTCCTTTACAATCACTTTCCCAGTGCGGCTCCGGACCATCCGGGGCCTTTTTTATATGATCTGTGACTCATTTCACAGCATCGAACGTGAAGGTACGCAGGAAGCGCTGCGCGCGCTCGGTCTTGGGGTGGTCGAAGAACTCCTTGGGGGGAGCCTCCTCCACGATCTTGCCGCCGTCGAGGAAGAGCACCCGGTCGGCGATGGCGCGGGCAAACTGCATCTCGTGGGTGACGATGATCATGGTGCGGCCGTTCTTGGCCAGATCCATCATCACGTCCAGCACCTCGCGCACCATTTCGGGGTCGAGGGCGGCGGTCACTTCGTCAAACAGCAGGATCTCCGGGTGCATGCACAGCGCCCGCACAATGGCTACGCGCTGTTTCTGGCCGCCGGAAAGCTCCCGCGGGTAGCTGTTTTTTCTTGTTCAGCAGGCCTACGCGGTCCAGCAGGGCCTCGGCTTCCTTCTGCACCTCGGCCTTGGGGCGCTTCTGCACCTTGGTGGGGGCCAGCAGGATGTTGTCCAGCACGGTGAGGTGCGGGAACAGCTCGTAGCTCTGGAACACCATGCCGATGCGCTGGCGCAGCTGGGTCAGGTTCTTGCCGCCGTAGGCCACGGTCTCGCTGCCCAGGCGGACCCGGCCGCTCTGGGTGGGTTCCAGACCGTTCAGGCAGCGCAGCAGGGTGCTCTTGCCGCAGCCGGAGGGGCCCACCACCACGATGACCTCGCCGGGCTTCACGGCAAAGCTGATATCGTCCAGCACCGGCGTCTCGCCGTATGCCTTGATCAGATGTTCAACGGTCAAAATAGGTTCTGCCATCTGCGGTCACTTCCATTTCTTTTCCAGGTAGCTTGCCAGCAGGCTGATGGGCCAGCAGGCAAGGAAATACAACACGAACACCGTGAGGTAGATGCCAAAGGCCGCATTGGGGCTGGCCGTCCGGTTCGCCTCAATGATCTGCTGCGATACCTTCAGCACCTCCACCACGCCGATCATCAGCACCAGACTGGTGGTCTTGATCATGCGGGTGATCAGGTTGATGGACAGCGGGATCAGCCGCCGCACGGTCTGCGGGATGACGATGTACCAGTAGGTCTGCGCCCGGCTCATGCCCAGCGCTTCCGCGGTCTCGTACTGGTGCTTCGGGATGGCGATCAGCGCGCCGCGCACCAGGTCGCTCATCTCGGCGGCACCCCACAGCACGAACACGATGACCGCCGCCGTCTCGCCCGACAGGTCCCAGCCCAGGGCCCGGGTGGTGCCGAAGTACACCAGGAACAGCAGCACCATCTGGGGCATGATGCGGATAAACTCCAGATACAGCCGCAGGATGGCTTTGAGGATCGGGCTGCGGAAGGTCATCAGCACGCCCAGCAGGATGCCCAGCGGCAGGCTGATGAGCACCGACACGGCACTGATCTTCAGCGCCACGCCCAGGCCGCCCAGCAAGCGGATCATGTTTTTGCCCTTGAACAGGACGTCAAGACCCAAATCCGGCATAGCGCAGCCTCCTTTCGATCAGGCTGCCCACAATGGATACCGGCAGCAGAATGATGAGGTAGAACACCACCACCAGGAACAGGCACTCGAGGGTCTTGGAGTACATGCCAATGAGATCCTTGGCCGTGAACATCAGGTCCATCAGGCTGACGGCGCTGAACACACTGGTCTCCTTGAGCAGGAAGATCACGTTGGCCATGAAGGCCGGCATGCTGGTGGACATGGCCTGCGGCAGGATGATGTACCGCATGGTCTGGGCCTTGCTCATGCCCAGGCTGTAGGCGCTTTCGGTCTGGATGGGCTCGATGCTCTCCAGCCCGCTGCGGAATGCCTCGGCCATATAGCTGCCGCCCAGAAACGCCAGACCTGCGATGCCGCACACGGCGGCGTTGGTCTTGATGCCCACCTTGGGCAGGCCGTAGTAGAGGAAGAACAGCTGCACCAGCAGCGGCGTGTTGCGGGACAGCTGGATGTAAATGCTCACCAGCTGCCGCAGCACCGGCACCTTCTCATATTGGATCACCGCACAGACAAGGCCGATGAGGATCGCGAAAAAGATCCCCGCCACGCCCAGCCGCACGGTCAGTACGGCAGCCTTCTGGTACAGCGGCAAATATTGCTGGATGACGTTCCAGTCCATTGCCGACTCCCCTCCCTTTCTTTCCTGTGGATTTGCGGGCCGATACAAAAAGCCCGGGAGCTTGCAGGAAGCTCCCAGGCAGATCGCAGTTTCCGTTGGGCACTGAAGCGGTTCAGTGCTGCTGTGCGGGCGCGCTTACAACACACCCTGCCGCAAAAGGCTCTGCCTGGGATGCGCACATGGAACAACAACAGGGACAACACATTGCGCTGGACATCATCATGACAGGCTCCTCCTTTTGCATGTTTCCGGTCTGCTCGGACCCGGTACCCGTATCATAAACATATTTACCCAGAATGTCAATATGTTTATAGGCATTTGGGCAAAATCTTTTCGCTTCCGCCGAAATTCGGCCGGGCGGTCGGGTGATTTTTATGGAATATTTCCCGTTGACTATTTCTGTGCGGTGCACAGGGTCAGCGGCGGCGTTTGCGGCGGGGCAGCGCGAAATAGTAGCCGAAGGCCGTGCCGCACAGCCCGCCCACGATGTGCATGAAGTTGGCCACGTTGTCGTGCACGAGGATGATGTCGTACACCTGCTGGCCGAAGTACAGCGCCGCTACCAGCAGCATGGTGACCGGGATGCCGCCGGAAAAGCCCGCCAGCGACGACAGCATGATGAGCATGAACACGATGCCCGACGCCCCCAGCAGCCCGGTGCGGGGAACAGCACGCATTGCAGCACGCCGGTGACCAGGGCTGTCAGCACAATGCCCTTCAGCAGGGGGATGCTGCCGTATTTTTTCCTCCATGGGCGGGCCCACCACCAGCAGCAGCAGCATGTTGTTCAGGAAGTGCTCCCACCCGGCGTGGCCCAGCACATGGCCGAACAGCCGGATGTAGAACAGCGGGTCCTTGAGCGACGAGCGGTAGACGCAGAACAGGTGCATGGTGGTCCAGCCGCCGGTCCACTGGTCGAGGAACAGCACCAGAAGCGACAGCAGAAAAAAGGTGAGGATCACCGGGGAGTTGTATTGAAGCTCCAGCTTGAATCTTGCCTTTTTCGTAACGATCCGATCCTTTCTTTCTTATAATATAAGGGGTCAGCCGCGGGTCTGCAGCCAGTAGGCCCCCATGCTCTGGCCGGGCTGGCCGGTCACCTCGTCGCTCAGGTAATCGGCAAGGCCCCAGGCGGCAGGCTGCCAGGCGTTGGCGGCGGCCACGGTGGGGTACTCCACCTCCGCATACCAGAACGCGGTGGGCCGGCCTGCGTCCACATGGTTCACTTCCAGCGCGCTGCCGTCCGGCAGGCGGTAGGTGCGGCGGGTCTTGGGGATGAGGGGTTTGCCGATGATCTTGTGTTCCAGCTCCTCAAACAGTTCTTTGTCGATGCTGCGCTCGATCTCCTCCCGGGCAAGGCCGCCCTCGCTCTTGAAGCAGAGCACATAGTCGGTCCTGCCGCCCGCAAGGGCTTCCTCCCGGATGCGCACCGTGGGCCGCACACTGATGTAGCCCTGCCGCATGGCAAATTCTTCCTCCATGGGCAGGCCCTCCGGCCAGCCGGTCACCATCCATTTGCGTTCGATCTCCATTGCAGATCCCCTCTTTCCGGTCTTTTTGGAAATTTCTTATTTATAATACCATGGATTTATGGTATTATAAAGGGGTGAATTTGAAAAGAGCAACCAAGGAGATCTCCATGAAAGAACGCGCTTATCCTGTATACACCGTCAACAAACACGCCGAGGGCCTGCTGGTGGGCGGCCACCCCTGGGTGTACGAGAACGACATCCTCCACGCCCCGGACACCGAACCCGAAAACGGCGCCCTGGCCGATGTGGTCAGCCCCAAGGGGGCGTACCTGGGCACCGGCTTCGTCTCGCTGCACAGCAAGATCCGGGTGCGGCTCATCAGCCGCAACGCCAACGACACCTTTGACGCCGCTTTCTGGCGCCGCCGGGTGGAGTACGCCTGGGCCTACCGCAAGACCGTGCTGGAGCCCGCCGACCTGACCGCCTGCCGGGTGATCTTTGGCGAGGCCGACCAGTTTCCCGGCCTGACCGTGGACCGCTTCCACGATATCCTGGTCACCCAGACCCTCAGCGTGGGCATGGAAAAGCTCAAGCCGGTGCTGTTCCCCCTGCTGGCCGAGGTGCTGCGGGCCGACGGCCAGACCATTGCCGGCATCTACGAGCGAAACGACGAGGCCCTGCGCGCCAAGGAAGGGCTGGAGCAGAACAAGGGCTGGTTCGACCTGCCCGGCGAGACCCACCCCGCCAGCACCAAGACCGAGATCTGCGAGAACGGCGTGTTCTACCATGTGGACTTTGAGAACGGCCAGAAAACCGGCTTTTTCCTGGACCAGAAGTACAACCGCCGGGCTGTGGCCCGGCTGGCAGCAGGCCACACGGTGCTGGACTGCTTCACCCATACCGGCAGCTTTGCGCTGAACGCTGCCAAGGGCGGGGCCGCCCGGGTCACCGCTGCCGACATCAGCGCCGACGCCATTGCCATGGCCCAGCGCAACGCCGAACGCAACGGCCTGACCAATATGGACTTTTTGTGCGAGGACACCTTCGCGCTGCTGCCCCGGCTGGAAAAAAGAGGGCCACCCCTACGACTTCATCATCCTGGACCCGCCCGCCTTCACCAAGGCACGCCGCACGGTGGACAACGCCATGCGGGGCTACAAGGAGATCAACTACCGGGCCATGAAGCTGCTGCCCCGGGGCGGATATCTGGCCACGGCCAGCTGCTCCCACTTTGCCACCGAGGAGCTGTTCATCAAGATGCTGAAAGCAGCGGCGAAGGACGCCCACCGGCAGCTGCGGCAGATCGAGGTGAAGCAGCAGGCCCCGGACCACCCCATCCTGTGGGGCGTGCCGGAGACCAACTACCTGAAGTTCTTCCTCTTTCAGGTTATTTGACGACGATTTAAAAATTGCTCCGCTTCGCTCTGCAATTCATTAAGGTAATTTTATTTTATACTTTCGTGTTTGTCGCGTCCTGCGGGACGCTCCAAACACATTTTCAAAAAGGGGTCGTAGCGGGTAGTAGCATCTGCGGCTGTCACGCAACGGATAAGCCTAGGTTTTGCAAATGCAATTGTCCGTAACGACTCCTCCCGTGAAAAAACAGTTCCGGCGGGCCCGCAGGCCTGCCGGAACTGCAAATTTAAAAATATTATTTCCGCTGATATTGCCAGAGCGCAAGCGGAGGCAATTCCAAATCGTTCTGTTCCGGTTTAAAGGTTCAAAAGTCATACCAAGCTCAGTTGTGCCAAAATTCGCAGAGAGCGTTTGTGCAGAATCGTCAGATTTGTCAATTGCCTTTTGGCCCGCCGGGGCTATAATCAAACCATAGACAGCAACGGCGCTGTGGGTCACCTCCTGACTCGCAGCGCCGTTTTTGTTAAGAAGTCTTTCGTGCTTTGGGGCCCGCTTTCCGGCAGCTCCGGGGCGGGAGCTGGGAAACATAAGATCAAGTAAGGAGTAGGATTTAGGCAGCAAATGTTATGGAGATCTACGGCAGCAAGGTCTTTAACGAGCATGTGATGAAGGAGCGCCTGCCGAGCGCTACTTATAAGAGCCTCAAGAACACCCTGCACAAGGGTGCGCCGCTGGACATCGAGGTGGCCAACGTCGTGGCCAGCGTCATGAAGCGCTGGGCCATGGAGCTGGGTGCCACCCACTATACCCACTGGTTCCAGCCGCTGACCGGCATCACCAGTGAGAAGCACGACGGCTTCGTCTCCCCCGTGGGCGACGGCACCGCCATCATGGAGTTCTCCGGCAAGGAGCTGGTGCGCGGCGAGCCCGACGCTTCCTCCTTCCCCTCCGGCGGCCTGCGCGCCACCTGCGAGGCCCGCGGCTACACCGCATGGGACCCCACCAGCTACGCCTTCGTCAAGGATGACGTGCTGTGCATTCCCACCGCCTTTGTCAGCTACACCGGCGAGGCACTGGACAAAAAGACCCCCCTGCTGCGCTCCATGAACGCCCTGTCCGGCCAGGCTATCCGCATCCTGAAGCTGTTCGGCAAGGATGTGGACTACGTTTCCACCACCGTGGGCCCGGAGCAGGAGTACTTCCTGATCAAGAAAGAGGACTACGAGGCCCGTCAGGACCTGATCCTCACCGGCCGCACCCTGTTCGGTGCCATGCCCGCCAAGGGCCAGGAGCTGGAAGAGCATTACTTCGGCGTCATTCGTCCCGAGGTGTCTGCGTTCATGAAGGAACTGGACGAGGAGCTGTGGAAGCTGGGCGTACCTGCCAAGACCAAGCACAACGAGGTAGCCCCCTGCCAGCATGAGCTGGCCCCCATCTACGACACCACCAATGTGGCCATCGACCACAACCTGCTGACCATGGAGATGATGAAGAAGATCGCTCCCAAGTACGGTCTGGTCTGCTTGCTGCATGAAAAGCCCTTTGAGGGCGTCAACGGCAGCGGCAAGCACAACAACTGGTCCCTGTCCACCACCGAGGAGAACCTGCTGGATGGTGACACCCCCATGGAGAACCTGCAGTTCCTGGTGTTCCTGGCCGCCGTCATCAAGGCTGTGGACGAGTACGCCGACCTGCTGCGGACCTCTGTGGCCACTCCCGGCAACGATCACCGTCTGGGTGCAAACGAGGCACCTCCGGCCATCATCTCCATCTTCGTGGGCGAGGAGCTGGAGGCCGTCATCGACGCCATCGCCTCCGATTCTCCCTACGCCGGCCCCGTCAAGATGAAGATGGACCTGGGTGTGGACGTGCTGCCCAAGTTTAGCAAGGACACCACCGACCGCAACCGTACTTCTCCTTTCGCCTTTACCGGCAACAAGTTCGAGTTCCGGATGCCCGGTTCTGCTCAGAACCTCAGCGACTGCGATACCATCCTGAACACCGCCGTGGCCAAGGAGCTGAAGGGCTACGCCGACGAGCTGGAGGGTGCTGAGGACTTTACCAGTGCCGCCATCGCGCTGGTCAAGCGCACCATCCGGGACCACCGCCGGGTCATCTTCAACGGCAACGGCTACTCTGCCGAGTGGGAAGAAGAAGCAGCCCGCCGCGGTCTGCCCAACAAGAAGAACACTCCTGCTGCCCTGCCGGCCCTCATCGACCCCAAGAACATCGCCCTGATGGAGGAGTTCGGCGTGCTGACCAAGGTGGAGATGTACAGCCGCTACGAGGTAGAGCTGGAGCACTACGCCAAGGTCATCAACATCGAGGCCCTGACCATGCTGGAGATGGCCCGCAAGCAGCTGCTGCCCGCCGTCAACGCCTACATGAGCGAAGTGGCCAACACCGCCGCTTCCAAGCTGGCCGTCAGCGAGAGCATCAGCGTGCGCAGTGAGACCAAGACCCTGGGCCGCCTGTCCGCCGACGCCGACGCCATGATCGACGCCATCGACACCCTGCAGGATGCCGTGGACGCCGCCAAGGCTCTGCCCTCCGAGAGCGAGAAGGCCGTTGCGTTCCACGACAACGTACTGCCCGCCATGGACGCCCTGCGTGCCGCCGCCGACGACGCCGAGACCCTGTGCGGCGAGGACTACTGGCCGCTGCCCAGCTACAGCAAGATGCTCTACTACGTCTGATCGCATCGCGTAAAACAGCATCATCCGTAGGCTGCGGACAATCCATTCAGACATTCTCCTTTTCCTATTTCTTACACCAGCCTGAAGACCTGCTTCCGCAAGGGGGCAGGCCTTTGGGCGTTTTATTTGAAAGGGGATCTTTATGCGGTATTCGACCCAACAGGACGTGCTGGACTTCGTGGAGGACAACAACGTCAAATTCGTGCGCTTTGCCTTCTGCGATATCTTTGGCACCCAGAAGAACATCGCCGTGCTGGCCAGCGACCTGCCCAAGGCCCTGGAGGACGGCGTGTGCTTCGACGGCAGCTCCATTGCCGGTTTCATGAAGGTGGAGGAAAGCGACCTTGTATTGCGCCCCGACCTGCCCACCGTGACCATCCTGCCCTGGCGGCCCACCGAGGGCCGGGTGATGCAGTTCTTCTGCGACGTGGAAAAGCCGGACGGCGACCCCTTTGTCGGCAACTGCCGGGGCTTTCTGCGGGAGATGAACCGCCGCTTCCGCAAGCTGGGCCTTACCTGCAACGTGGGTGCCGAGTGCGAGTTCTATCTGTTTGAGAACGACGACCGGGGCCGCCCCACCCGCATCCCCATCGACTTTGGCGGCTACTTCGACGTGGCCCCGCTGGACGCGGGCGAGAACCTGCGCCGGGACATCTGCCTGACCATGGAGCAGATGGGGCTGGCCCCCCAGCACAGCCACCACGAGAGCGGCCACGGCCAGAACGAGATCGACTGCCACCATGCAGGCCCCCTCAAGACCGCCGACAACGTGATGATGTTCAAGCAGATCGTGCGGGCCATTGCCATGCGCAGCGGCATCCACGCCAGCTTCCTGCCCAAGCCCCTGCCGGACCAGGCGGGCAGCGGGCTGCACATCAACCTGTCGCTGTACCTGGACGGCAAGAACCTGTTTGAGGGCGACATTGCCCCGGACAGCATCGCAGGCAGCTTTATGGCGGGCGTGCTGGCCCACAGCCGGGAGCTGACCGTGTTCACCAATCCCCTGCCCAACAGCTACCAGCGCTTTGGCTGCGACGAGGCCCCCCGCTATGTGAGCTGGAGCCGCCAGAACCGCAGCCAGCTGGTGCGGATCCCTATGGTGAAGGGCGACAACTGCCGCATGGAGCTGCGCAGCCCGGACCCCGCCTGCAACCCGTATCTGGCCATCGGCCTGGTGCTGGCCGCCGGTCTGGACGGCATCGAACACCGCATGGTGCTGCAGCCGCCGGTCAACAAGAACCTGTTCCGCCCCGGCGAGGCCGAGGGCCTTGGGCTGGAAATGCTGCCCGCCACGCTGGAAGAGGCCGTGGCCATCGCCGAGGAAAGCGACTTTTTGCACAAGGTGCTGCCGGAGGAGCTGAGCCGCCGCTACTTTGCCGAGGAGCGTGCCCGGTGCGAGGCCCTGCGCGCCGCCGCCGACCCGGCGGAGTACGAGCGCATCCACTACTTCAACGCCATCTGACCCCTGCAGGAACATGCGTAGGAGAAAGGAGCGGAACGTATGGGACGCGCACTCATTGTAAGCGCCGGTGCCAGCTCCAACGAGTACATCGCCGCCCGGCTGGCCGAGATGGGCTATGCCCGGCCGGTGATCCTGCCCAGCGGAGCCGAGGCCCGGCGCAGGATGCCGGACGCCGACTTTGACCTGATCGTGGTCAACGCCCCCTGCCCGACGAGTTCGGGCACGAGCTGTGCATGGATGCCGTGGCCAGCACCGACGCGGGCGTGGTGTTTCTGGTCAAGGCCGCACAGGCCGAACAGCTGCTGGCCCCCTGAACGAGCAGGGGGTGCTGCTGCTGAGCAAGCCCTTCAGCAACACTTTATTTGTGCAGGTGATGCACATGGCCGCCGCCGGCAACCACCGCCTGCAGCGCCTGCGGCAGGAGAACGCCCGCCTGCAGGACAAAATTTCCCAGATCCGTCTGGTGAGCCGGGCCAAGTGCTGCCTGGTGGAGCACGCGCACCTCACCGAGGCCGAGGCCCACCGCCGCATTGAAAAGCTGGCCATGGACACCCGCCGCGACCGCACCGAGATCGCGCAGGAAATCCTTGATTCTTATGAGGATGTGGGTGTATAATACTGGATTGGGAAAACGTATTCTGAATCTTATTTCGTCTGGAATCCTATAGAGGAGGAAGTATTTTTATGGCAGAAAAGCAAACCAAGTATATCTTCGTCACCGGCGGTGTCGTGTCCGGCCTGGGCAAGGGCATCACCGCCGCCTCGCTGGGCCGCCTGCTCAAGTGCCGCGGCCTGAAGGTGGCCAGCCAGAAGCTGGATCCCTACATCAATGTGGACCCCGGCACCATGAGCCCCTTGCAGCACGGCGAGGTATTCGTGACGGACGACGGCACCGAGACCGACCTGGACCTGGGCCACTACGAGCGCTTCATTGACGAGGACCTGAACAAGTACTCCAACCTGACCACCGGCAAGGTGTACTGGAATGTGCTGAACAAGGAGCGGCAGGGCGCCTATCTGGGCCAGACTGTGCAGATCATCCCCCCACATCACCAACGAGATCAAGAGCTACATCTACAACATGGCTTCCTCCACCGGGGCCGATGTGGTCATTACCGAGATCGGCGGCACCACCGGCGACATCGAGAGCCAGCCCTTCCTGGAGGCCATCCGGCAGGTGGGCCTGGAGCAGGGCCGCGACAACTGCTGCTTCATCCATGTGGTGCTGGTGCCTTACATCTCCGGCTCCAACGAGTACAAGTCCAAGCCTGCCCAGCACTCGGTCAAGGAGCTGCAGGGCATGGGCGTCAACCCGGACATCATCATCCTGCGCGCCGACGGCAGCGTGGGCACCGACATCCGCCGCAAGATCAGCACCTTCTGCAACGTCAAGCCGGAGTGCGTCATCGAGAACCTGACCATGCCCAGCCTGTACCAGTGCCCGCTGATGCTGCACACCAATGGTCTGGACGACGTGGTGGTGGAAAAGCTCAAGCTGGACGTGCCCCCGCCGACCTGACCGAGTGGAAGCAGGTGGTGAGCCGCATCGCCACCCGCAGCAAGACCTGCACCATCGCGCTGGTGGGCAAGTACGTCAAGCTCCACGACGCCTACCTCTCTGTGATGGAGAGCCTGTACCACGCCGGGTTTGAGAATGACAGCCAGGTGGAGATCAAGTGGGTGGAAAGCGAGGACCTGACCGACCAGAACGCCTGCCGCGAGATCTTTTCGGACGTGGATGGCATCATCATTCCCGGCGGCTTCGGCGACCGGGGCATTGAGGGTATGATTCAGGCGGCCCGTTACGCCCGCGAGAACAACGTGCCCTGCTTCGGCATCTGCCTGGGCATGCAGATCATGGTGATGGAGTTTGCCCGGGGCGTGCTGGGCTACGCCGACGCCAACTCCAGCGAGTTCACGCCGGACGGCAAGCACAACGTCATTGCCCTGATGCCCGATCAGGAGGGCAATCTGCCCAAGGGCGGCACCATGCGTCTGGGCAAGTACCCCTGCACCGTGGCCCCCGGCACCAAGATGGCCGAGTGCTACGGCCAGACCGAGATCTGGGAGCGTCACCGCCACCGCTACGAGTTCAACAACGACTTCCGGGAGGAGATGCAGGCCAAGGGCCTGGTCATTTCCGGCACCAGCCCGGACGGCCGTCTGGTGGAGACCGTGGAGCTGCCCGGCCGCGACTTCCATCTGGGTGCCCAGTTCCACCCCGAGTTCAAGAGCCGTCCCAACCGCGCACATCCCCTGTTCAAGGGCTTCATCGCAGCGGCCCTCAAGTTCCGCACCAGTGCCCAGCGCAGCCTGATGCACCTGTAAGCCAAGAACAAACGAGCCAGTGCGAGTTTTTTCGCACTGGCTTTTTGTTTACCTGCTCCCGGTGGGGTGAACGATTGAGAATGCCCTCCGCGTTGCTCTGGGCATATTTAGCGGAAATAAAATTTTATATTGGCAGTTCAGAAACGCCTGCGGGCGTTTCTGAACTGCATTTTCACGGGAGGGGCCGTTACGGTAAATTGCATCTGACGCTGAAGTTGCATCTCACCGGGAGGGGCCGTTACGGGCAGCCACCATCTCACGGAACCCGCTCCCCTGCGGGGGAGCTGTCGCGGAGCGACTGAGGGGCCTTTTAAATCGGCGGAAGCCGAAAATACGGTGAAAAGATCTTCACGCCGAACGGCGTGAATCTTCAGTATTTTCGGCTGGAGCCTACCCTTTGGGGTCTGAAAGGGGCGAGCAGCCCCTTTCTTTGCAACGACGACGACCGCTGCCTGCGGCAGAAACAGGGAGGAATTGTTGGGGCCGCGGCCAGCAGGATGCAAGGCCCACTCAAGGGCCGTAGCATACGCTGGGAGCCACAACCCGTCCAGGGAGAGGGTGTCCAGAGGGGAGAGGGGGAGTCGAAACACCCCTCTCACCCTCTGGCCCAGCGGAGCGACCCCGGCGGCGATGCACCTTGCAAAAGGCATCAGACCTGCCCCACGCGACCACCCTCTGTGCGGGAAGCCACCGTCAGATGCCGCTTCTCTCCCCCGCTTTCCCACCCTCCGTATCTTCTTTTTCTGCAATTTTTTGCGTGATTTTCGGTTGATTTTTCGTTGGAAAGCAGTTATTGACAGCGTTCGGTTCCGTGCTATACTAAATATAACAACAAAACGTTTTGATGCCGCAAGCTGGCACGCTGAAATGCTGCGATTTGGCCGCAGGCCAACAGCAGCGGATGCAGCTTCCCGGAACGACCCCTCCCGTGAAAAAGCAACTCTGGAAAATCCGCAGATTTTCCAGAGTTGCAAATCTAAAAATTTTATTTCCGCTGCGATTGCCAGAGCAAAGCGGAGGCAATTTCAAATCGTTCACCCAACCAACGAAAGGAGCCTGACCTACCTTGAATCAACCACCCCTTGACCGCGCAGCCTTCCTGCGCACCCTGCGGCGCTGCCATACCGAAGAGCAGCTGTTCAGCCGCCTGACCTTTGCCTGTCTGGCCCAGTACGACGAAGCCCAGCGCCCGGAGCTGCTGGACGATGTGCGGGCGCCGCCTACAGCCTGCGTCTGCCTGCCGTGGAGTACAAGACCGACCAGTGGCTCCACCGGTGTCAGGACGCCATCGACACCGACCGCGACGCCTTTCTGGCCGCCGCCAACGCCGAGGCCAGGCGCGAAAACGACAAGATGCGGGCCGAGCAGACCCCCGTCGGGCCGGGCGTGCTGGCCGACGTGCCCCTGCAAAACGTGGACTGGCTGGTCCCGGACCTGCTGCCCCGGGGCGAACTTTCCCTGCTGGGTGCCGACGGCGGCACCGGCAAAGGCCTCTGGCAGGCGCAGTTGATCGCCTGCGTCACCACGGGCAAAACCAGCGGGTTCTTTCCCGTGCCGCCTGCCCAGACCGGCAAAGTGCTCATCCTTGCGGGCGAGGACGACCCCGGCAAGGTGCTCAAGGCCCGCCTGCTGGCCGCCGGAGCCGACATGAACCGGGTGCTCTGCCTCACCGCCGACGACTACTTCCAGCGCACCGGCCAGCCCCTGACCCTCAAGGACGAGGCACTGGCCAAATTTGCCGCCAAGGCCGGGCCGCTGCTGCTCATCGTGGACCCGCTGCAGAGCTTTCTGCCCGCCGGGGTGGAAATGGCCAGCCGCAACCAGATGCGCAGCATCCTGCTGCCCCTCAAGGCCATTGCCGCCGCCCAGCAATGCGCGGTGCTGCTGGTGATGCACTCCAACAAAAAGCAGGGCGTGTCCGACCGGAAACGTCTGGCCGACAGCTCCGACATCTGGGACATGGCCCGCAGCGTGCTGATGATGGGCCGCAGCAACAGCGACGGCAAAATTTACCTCAGCCACGAAAAGAGCAGCTACAGCCGCCCCCAGCAGACGGTGCTGCTGCACATCGAGGACGTGGAGCTGGACGGCGTCCGAACGGCGCAGGCCGTGTTTGACGGTTACACGACAAGAAAGACGCCGACTTCATCAAGGAGCCGCGGGTGCGGCAGGCCCAGACCAAGGAGGACACGCGGGACGCCATCCTCAACGTGCTGGCCGAGAGCCGGTTGGGCAGCATGGCAAGCAGTGAGCTGCGCACAGCCGTCATGCAGGAAATCGGGTGCAGCGAGCGCACTTATGAACGGGCATATGCCGACCTCGTGCGGTCTGGCGATGTCAAAAAACATACCATCCGGCAAAAAGACGGCAAAAACAGATGGTATTCCTACTACAGTGGAACAAGTGGCGAAGTTCCAAAATTATAATTTATCTACGTTTAAATTTCAATGCTCGCCAGCTTGGCGGAGTTGCTCCTGCTGGCGGTGTTCCAACTTCGCCAGGCCCACTGGATTCCGCCATGTTGGCGAAGTTACTTTTTCAACGTTGCTTCGTTCAGAAAGTCGAACTTTGCCAGACAACCCGCCTCTCTCAGAGAATGGCGCAAAAAAAGACCGCCTGCGTGCGGTACGCGGGCGGCCCTTCTCGGTTCCGGTTTACTTTTTCTTCTGCTGTTCCTGCTCCTTGCGCAACTCCCGGATGCGCTTTTTTCTCGCTCTTGACGTGGGGCCACGGCCAGCTGAAACCTTCATTGGCCTTGCACCAGCGGGTGAGCGGATAGAACGCGAACGCAAAGCCGAACACATACAGCAGCAGATACAGCAGCGCGTCCAGCGTGACCAGCGCATCCAGTGCGCCGATGACCGCCATCACGCAGCCTGCCTTGAGGAAGAACAGCCCGTTCTGGCGGCCGTATTCTTCAAAATGTTCGGGCTTGACGGCGCGGCGGCCCTGGTCGCCCCACACGCGGGGGTTTTTCATGACCGAGTAACCGTAGAACACCATCATCAGGCCGCAGGTGAGCTGAAATCCAAAAAAAACATGGCTTGTACCTCGTTGTTCTCAGTCCTCAAACAGGGGCTTCATCAGGGGCAGGAAGTCCAGCGTTGCAAAGTAGTCGCGGGGGGTCTCGGCGCGGCGGATCAGCCGATGGGAGCCGTCCTCGCACAGCAGCACTTCGGCGCTGCGCAGCTTGCCGTTGTAGTTGTAGCCCATGGCCGAGCCGTGGGCACCGGTATCGTGGATGTAGAGCACGTCCCCGATGTCGATCTTGGGCAGCATCCGGTCGATGGCAAACTTGTCGTTGTTCTCGCACAGGCCGCCCACCACGTCGTACATGTGGTCGCAGGGGGCGTCCTCCTTGCCCAGCACGGTGATGTGATGGTAGGCGCCATACATGGCAGGGCGCATCAGGTTGCAGGCGCAGGCATCCACGCCGATATACTCCTTGTAGATGTGCTTTTCGTGGATGGCAGTGGCCACCAGGGCACCGTAAGGCCCGGTGGTGAAGCGGCCCATCTCGGTAAAGATGGCGACATCACCCATGCCCTCCGGCACCAGGATCTCCTCAAACTGCTTGCGCACGCCCTCGCCGATGGCAAGGATGTCGTTCTCGGTCTGCTCCGGGCGGTAGGGGATGCCCACGCCGCCGGACAGGTTGATGTAGCCGATGTGGGCACCGGTGGCCTCGTGCACCCGCACCGCCAGCCGGAACAGGATGGCGGCCAGCTCCGGGTACTAGGCATCCGAGATGGTGTTGGACGCCAGGAAGGCGTGGATGCCAAAGTGCTTGGCGCCCTTGGCCATCAGCTTTTTGTAGCTGTCGATCATCTGCTCTTCGGTCATGCCGTATTTGGCATCGCCGGGCTTGTCCATCACCTGGAAGCCCTCTTCGCTCTCGCCCAGGCTGAAGGTGCCGCCCGGATTGTAGCGGCAGAACACCGTCTCCGGCACACCGGCCACCCGGTCCAGGAAGTCCACCATGGTGGCGTCGTCCAGGTTGATGTAGGCACCCAGCTCATAGGCCTTTTGCATGTCCTCCACGGGGGTCTGGTTGGACGAGAACATGATGTCGCTGCCGGTAAAGCCGCACACCTCGCTGAGCATCAGCTCGGTCAGGGACGAGCATCCACGCCGCAGCCCTCTTCCTGCAGAATTTGCAGGATGACGGGGTTGGGCAGGGCCTTGACGGCAAAATACTCCTTGAAGCCCTTGTTCCAGCTGAACGCCTTGTTGATGCGGCGGGCATTTTCCCGGATGCCCTTTTCGTCGTAAACGTGGAAGGGCGTGGGCACATCCTGAATGATCTCCTGTGCCATGGCCTCGGTCAGGAACGGTTTCTTTTCCATAGTTACATCCCTCTCTAGTTTTTATATCATTAAGGTCTGAGCGATTTGGGTCACTGGCTCGCCCTCTCAGTCAAACCCTTGCGGGTTTGCCAGCTCTCCCAAAGGGAGAGCCCCTGGCGCAACCAGAAGCTCTGCCGCACTGCCAAGGCCTCTCCCTTTGGGAGAGGTGGCACGCCGTAGGCGTGACGGAGAGGGCGAGCCCGTGCATCGCATCCAGACCCCAGCCAGCGTTACAGCTTCAGGTTCTCGCGGGTGGGGGTAAAGGTGGGGATCATGGCAAGCTGCTTCACCACGCCCTCGTCGTTGTGGGCGGCGGCGGCTTCCAGCGCCTGCAGCTGCTCGTAGAACTGCGCCAGGTCGATGTTCCGGGGCTGGCCACAAAAATCTTGTTATGCTGGGTGCGGCGCATCTTGTCCTGCTCCTCGTCCATCATCAGCTCTTCGTAGAGCTTCTCGCCGGGGCGCAGGCCCACCACCTTGATCTCCATGTTCACGCCCGGCTCGTAGCCGTAAAAGCGGATGAGCTGTTTTGCAAGGTCCATGATCTTGACCGGCTCGCCCATGTCCAGCACATAGATGCTGCCGCTCTCGGCCAGCGCACCGGCCTGCAGCACCAGCTGTGCCGCCTCCGGGATGGTCATGAAGTAGCGCTCGATGTTGGCATCGGTGAGGGTGACGGGGCCGCCCTTTTTGATCTGCGCCTCAAACAGCGGGATGACGCTGCCGTGGCTGCCCAGCACGTTGCCGAAGCGGACGGCCACGCACTTCATGTCGGTGTTGCCCGCGAAGGTCTGGATGAGCATCTCGCACAGGCGCTTGCTGCAACCCATGACGCTGGTGGGGTTGACGGCCTTATCGGTGGAGAGCTGCACCAGCCGCTCCACCTCGTGCTCGCTGGCGCTCACCAGCAGGTTCTTGGTGCCCAAGACGTTGTTCTTGACGGCCTCGGCGGGGCTGATCTCCATCAGCGGCACATGCTTGTGGGCTGCCGCGTGGAACACCACCGTGGGGTGGTAGGTCTCAAACACCTCGTCCAGCCGCTTTTTGTCCCGGATGGAGCCGATGAGCACGGTCACCGGGATATCGCGGCCATACTTCTGCTGCAGTTCCATCTGCAGCTCGTAGGCGCAGTTCTCGTAGATGTCAAAGATGAGCAGCTTGCCCGGGTGGAAGCGCATCACCTGCCGGCACAGCTCTGAGCCGATGGAGCCGCCGCCGCCCGTCACCAGCACCGTTTTGCCGGTGAGGTAGCCGGAGATCTTCTCCATGTCCAGCGTCACCTCGTCGCGGGACAAAAAGTCCGCCGGGTTCAGCTCCCGGAAAGCCCCCTGCTGGGGTGCACCGCTGCCCACCAGCTGGGGGTCGCTGAGCATCTGCACGGCGCAGTGGGTGCTCACGCACAGGTCGATGACGTGGTTCAGGCGGCTGCCCTTCAGGGTGGGGATGGCCACCAGGATGGTGTGGATGCTGTAGCGCTTGCACAGCTCCGGGATCTGCTCCAGCGTGCCCTTGACCGGCACGCCGTGGATGGTCTGGCCCAGCTTGGCGGGGTCATCGTCCACGGCCAGCACCGGGCGGCCATACTGCTTGTTGGTCTTGCACACGTTGATGGCCCAGGCCCCGGCCTCGCCCGCGCCCACGATCATCACGGGGCGGTTGGGGTCGCGGCTGGCCACGCCGCGCAGGCGCTCGCCCAGCGGGTGGTTCAAAAACAGCCGCCATGCCAGACGGCTGCCGCCCACCAGCAGCAGGATGAGCACCGCCGCCATGCAGTTGGCCGAGTTGAACAGCACACCGTGGATGCACCGCCGGTTGACCACATACACGATGCCGGTGGGCACCGCCACTATGACCGCAAGGCGCAGCAGGTCGCGCTCGCCCGCGTACTTCCACAGCACCGAGTACAGCCCGCCCAGCAGAAAGCTGGCCACATACACAGCCACGATCCAGGGCAGGTTATGGTACAGGATGGCAAGGTTGTGGGGCCACCAGGCGGCTTCCACCGCACCGTCGGCCCGCAGCAACAGCGCAAAATAAAAACTGAACGCCACGATGGCGGCATCCAGTGCCGCCAGCACAGCGCGGCGCAGGTAGACCCGCGCTCTGGTCTCTTTGGGTTTCTCGTTCACGAAAGGTTCCTCTTTTTGTTCCGGGGAGCGGGCAGTGCCCGCCGCCATTTTGCAGGCCGCGGCAGTCCCGGCGGCCTTATCCTATATATTATACACAGAATGCGGTGCTCTGTCCAGAAATTTATGGAGAGAGGTCGCCCCGCTGCGCATGGACCGCAGGCCAACAGCAGCAAATGCAGCTGCCCGGAACGGCCCCTCCCGTGAAAATGCGTTTGGAGCGCTCCGCAGAGCGTGCAACGGCGACGACCGCCGCCTGTGGCGGAAACAGGGAGGAGCTGTTGGGGCAGCGGCCAGCAGGATGCAAGGCCCGCTCAAGGGCCGCGGCAGACGCTGGGAGCCGCAACCCGTCCAAACGCGAATAAAAAATAATTCTTCCGCTGCGATTGCCAGAGCAAAGCGGAGGCAATTCTAAATCGTCTTTTCCCGCACAGAGGGTGGCCGCGTAGGGCAGGTCTGATGCCTTTTGCAAGATGCATCGCCGCCGGGGTCGCTCCGCTGGGCCAGAGGGTGAGAGGGGTGTTTCGACTCCCCCCCTCTCCCTCTGGACACCCTCTCCCCGCAACGAGAAAGGGGCTGCTCGCCCCTTTCAGACCCCAAAGAAGTAGGCTCCAACCGAAAATACGGAAGATTCACGCCATTCGGCGTGAAGATCTTTCACCGTATTTTCGGCTTCCGCCGATGGAAAGGCCCCTCAGTCGCTGCGCGACAGCTCCCCGCAGGGGAGCGGGTTCCGTAAAAGCACCTATTCCCGCTGCGCATGGACCGCAGGCCAACAGCAGCAAATGCAGCTGCTCGAAACGGCCCCTCCCGTGAAAAAGCAACTCTGGAAAATCCGCAGATTTTCCAGAGTTGCAAATTTAAAAATAATTCTTCCGCTGCGATTGCCAGAGCGAAGCGGAGGCAATTCTAAATCGTCCCGCGCATCCTCGCCAGCTCCTCCCCCAGCCCCAGCGGCCATGCCGCCAGCAAAAACACCCCCGCCGTGGCACATCCGCCCGCGCCCAATGCCGCCAGCCGGGGCCAAAGATCCCCCGCAAGGGGCAGCGCCAGCGCCTGCCGCAGCCGGTGCCCGCCGCCGCGGCCAGTGCCCCGGCCAGCGCCGGAGCGCCCAGCCACCGCCGGAAGGCGTGGGGCATCCCGCTGGAAAACAGCAGCCGCCCGGTGTTGGCCGTGCAGGTGTACAGGGTGGACAGCAGCATCACGGCCAGAAAGCCCCGCATGCCGTACCGGGGCAGCAGCACCGCCACCCCCGCCAGCCGCAGCACGGCGTCCCACACGCTGTAGCGGAAGGCGGCTTTCTGCTCCCCTACCCCCTTCATGGCACCGTCCACCATGCTTTCCAGATAGAGCAGCGGCAGCACCGGGGCCAGCACCTGCAAATAAAACCCCGCCTCGGCACTGCCGTACAGCAGCCCCGCTGCATCCGGCCCCCAGCACCAGAACAGCGCCGCCGCCAGCGCCGAGAAGAACCCGGTGAGCCGCAGCATCCGGTCCAGCAGGGCGTTCAGGCGGGCGGTCTGGCCCAGCACATGGGCCTGGGTGATCTCCGGCATGAGCAGCACGGCCAGACTGCCCAGCAGCCCGAAGGGAAAGGTGAGCAGCGGCAGGGCCATGCCCCCTTGAGCACGCCGTATCGTTCCAGCGCCGCGCCCGGCCCCGGCCCCGGTCAGGTAGACGGCCAGGCAGGCGGGCACCAGCATGTTCTCTGCCGTGTGCAGCGCGCTGGCCAGCACCCGGCCGCCCTCCACCGGCCACAGGATGTCCCACAGGCGGCGGGAGGCCTCCGGGGGCGTTTGCGCCCGCTTCCCGCCAAAGCACCGCCGGGCCTCGCCCCGGCAGAACAGGGCCATGAGGGTGCAGCTCACCGCCTCGCTCAGGGCGGTGGCCCCCAGCACCAGCGTGCAGCGCTCCCCGGCATCCCGGCCCGGTGTGGCGTACAGGGCCGCCGCCACCGCCCCGATGCGCACCGTCTGCTCGGCCAGCTGGCTGGCCACGTTGGCCCACCCGCCGCCGGGCCAGAAAGAACCCCGCAGTACCGACGACACCGCCATCCACGGCAGGCCCAGCGACGAGACACGCAGCGCCCCCGCTGCCCGGACATCGCCCAGCCACCATTTGGCCGCCAGCCCCGCAAGGCCCGCCTGTGCCGCCATGGCCAGCACCCCCAGCCCGGCCCCCAGCGCCAGCAGACGCCGCAGCATGCCCCGGGCCGACGCCGCGTCCCGGCTCAGCTCCTCGGTGAGCAGGCGGGTGACCGCCACCGAGATGCCCGCCGTAGCCAGCGTGACGAACAGCCCGTACACCGCCAGCACCCGCTGGTACCGGCCCATGCCCTCGCCGCCCAGCGCGTTGGCCAGCCCGATGCGCAGCCCCAGCCCCGCCAGACGCAGCACCACGTCCGACCCGGTGAGCAGGGCCGCGTTCTTCCAGTAGTTTGGCCGGTATTTCTGCCCCATGCGCACCCCTCCCGCCGGTTTTCTGCCCTGCTGCCAGCCTATGCGGCCCCGGCACAAAACATGAGCGGCGCTATGGGTTGTTTCTGCGCACTTTTTATGGTATAGTTAACAGTGGTCAGGCAGGGCAAGCCCGCGCCTGTATTTTGAGCAAGGAGGAAGCGCACGGCCCGGGTCCTGCCCCTGCCGTGCGCGACAAAGAGAATGAGCGAAGAATGTACCCATGACTGCTCTAATTGCAGTGCAGCCTGTTCTTCCCGCGATGCAGCGCCCCAGCACGACGCCCCCAACCCGCACAGCCGCGTCAAAAGGTCATCGGCGTGGTGTCCGGCAAGGGCGGCGTGGGCAAGAGCATGACCAGCGCCCTGCTGGCCTGTGCCATGGCCCGCCGCGGCTACCACTGCGGCATCCTGGACGCCGACATCACCGGCCCGTCCATCCCCAAGCGGTTCGGCATCCATGGCCGCGCCATGGCCGACGAAAAAGGGCTGCTGGCCCATCCAGAGCCGCATGGGCATTGACGTGATGAGCATCAACCTGCTGGTGGAAAACGAAGAGGACCCCGTGGTGTGGCGCGGCCCGGTCATTGCCGGAGCCGTGAAGCAGTTCTGGACCGACGTGGTCTGGAAGGACGTGGATTTCCTGTTCGTGGACATGCCCCCGGGCACCGGTGACGTGCCCCTGACCGTGTTCCAGAGCCTGCCCGTGGACGGCATCGTGGTGGTGGCAAGCCCCCAGGAGCTGGTGAGCATGATCGTGGCCAAGGCCGTGAACATGGCCGAGATGATGAAGGTGCCCATGCTGGGCATCGTGGAGAACATGAGCTACATCGTCTGCCCGGACTGCGGCAAGCACATCAACGTGTTTGGCAACAGCCATGTGGACGAGGTGGCGGCAAAGCACCATCTGCCCGTGCTGGCCAAGTGCCCCATCGACCCGAAGCTGGCCGAGCTGTCGGACGCCGGCATGATCGAGACTTACGGCGGCGAGTACCTGGAGGGTGCCGCCGACGCCTGCGAGAAGCTGCTGAAGAAGTAACGGTTACGGCAAGGCTGACGATTTGAAATGCCCTCCGCGTTGCTCTGGGCATCTTTAGCGGAAACATTATTTGGGATTTTGCAAATCCGGCAGGGCTGCGGCCCCGCCGGATTTGCTTTTTCACGGGAGGGGGCGTTCCGGGAAGCTGCATCGGCTGCTGTTGGCCTACGGCCAAATCGCAGCAGACAAATCCGTCTTTTGCACAACCGGCCGATGGTTTTTCTTGCTTTTTGGAGGCAGTATGGTACAATGGACTCAGAAGAGGACACAGGAGGTGTATTTATGGGAACCCTTTCTTACCCGGAACTGGAAGCTACGATCCGGCTGCTGCTGAAAAAATACCACGCCGAATACGCCCTGCTGTTCGGCTCCTATGCCCGCGGCGAAGCCACCCCCAACTCCGACATCGACCTTGTGGTGGTGGGCGGCCCCGGCTTCCGTGCACGGGACATCTTTGCTCTGGGCGAAGAGCTGCGCCAGCTGACGCGGAAGGACGCCGACGTCTTTGAGCTGCGGGAGCTGAACACCGGCACCCCGTTTTACAACACCGTTATGCAGGAAGGGGTGCGCATCGCGTGAAAAAGTCGGACAAAGAGCGTCTAAAAAGATCGTTTCCACCTGGGAGAACCTGTCCCGCCAGATGCAGCAGCGCGGCATCACACCGGAGCTTCTGCTGGAGGACGAGTTTGCCCAGTGGGCTGTCACTACCCCGCTGTACAACATCGGGGAGCAAGTTTACCAGCTGAGCAGCGAGTTCAAAGCCGCCTACCCGGACCAGCCGTGGAACATGGTGGCCGGCCTGCGGCACCGCCTTGTGCATGATTACGACGGTATCAACTGGACCATCATCGTGGAAGTCGTCTTTTCCGATCTGGACCCTTTTGTGGATGCTGTACGGGAGATCCTGGCCGGGATGTGAGAAACTCCCCGCCAAAAGACATTCTTTTTTTTGCCGCTTTAAAAAACAAGGTTCTGCACCGGTTTTTGGTTTTATTTTTCGTTTTGTGAAGCGGGTTCAACTTTTCGTTTGTTTTTTGAAACATTTTCTGCTTTTCCGCTCTTGTAAATCCCCCGGCAAAGCTTTATAATAATAAAGCGTAAGCAGTCTGCACTGCGGACTGCCGGTGTAAGCGTGGAAATCCGGGGCCGCCCGGAGCCGGTGACGGTTCCCTGCACGCATTGTGGCGGGCAGAGCGGCCTCGTCTTTTTCAAAATTTATAGAGTAATTGGGAAAAAGGAGTATTCTACTATGCTGACGAATGAATACCTGAAGCGCGTGTACGACGGCCTGGCAAAGCGCAATGCCAACGAGCCGGAATTCCTGCAGGCTGTGCGTGAGGTGCTGGAGAGCATCCAGCCCGTGGTGGAAAAGCACCCCGAGTACGAGAAGGCCGCCCTCATCGAGCGTCTGGTGGAGCCGGAGCGCATCATCAGCTTCCGTGTGCCCTGGGTCGATGATCAGGGCAAGGTCCAGGTGAACCGTGGCTACCGCGTGCAGTTCAACAGCGCCATCGGCCCGTACAAGGGCGGCCTGCGCTTCCATCCCTCTGTGAACCAGGGCATCCTGAAGTTCCTGGGCTTCGAGCAGATTTTCAAGAACAGCCTGACCACCCTGCCCATGGGCGGCGGCAAGGGCGGCTCTGACTTTGACCCCCACGGCAAGAGCGACATGGAAGTGATGCGCTTCTGCCAGAGCTTCATGACCGAGCTGTACCGCCACATCGGCCAGTTCGTGGACTGCCCTGCCGGTGATATCGGTGTCGGCGGCCGCGAGGTCGGCTATCTGTTCGGCCAGTACAAGCGTCTGACCAACAGCTTCCAGGGCGGCATGCTCACCGGCAAGGGCCTGACCTTTGGTGGTTCTCTGGCTCGTACCCAGGCTACCGGCTACGGCCTGTGCTACTTCACCGCTGAGGCCCTGAAGTGCATGCGGAACGACAGCCTCCAGGGCAAGACCGTGGTCATCTCCGGCTCCGGCAACGTGGCCATCTACGCCTGCGAAAAAGGCTACCCAGATGGGCGCCAAGGTGGTCACCATGTCCGACTCCAACGGCTACGTCTACGACCCCAACGGCATCGACCTGGCCTATGTCAAGGACCTGAAGGAAGTGCGCCGCGGCCGCATCAAGGAGTACGCCGAGACCCACGCCGGTGCTACCTATGTGGCTGATTGCACCCAGGTGTGGACTGTCCCCTGCGACATCGCCCTGCCCTGCGCTACCCAGAACGAGATCAACAAGGAGTCTGCCGAGGCTCTGGTAAAGGGCGGCTGCACCGTGGTCTGCGAGGGCGCTAACATGCCCAGCACCCCGGAGGCCATTGAGGTCTACCTGTCCAACGGCATCCTGTACGGACCCGCCAAGGCCTCCAACGCCGGCGGCGTGGCTACCTCCGGCCTGGAGATGAGCCAGAACTCCGAGCGCCTGAGCTGGACCTTCGAGGAAGTGGATGCCAAGCTGAAGGGCATCATGGAGGGCATCTTCCACGCTTCCTACGACGCTTCCGTCGCTGCCGGTTCCGAGGGCAACCTGATGGTCGGTGCAAACTGCGCCGGCTTCCTGAAGGTCGCCACCGCCATGATGGCACAGGGCATCACCTACTAAGTCATACTGCATCTTCCAAGAGCCGCGCCCGCAGGGGTGCGGCTCTTTTTTGGTATTTGACAAACCACGTTCCATCGTTTATACTGATGCTGACAGGAGGTGTGTCTTGTGAATTATACGGTTCCCTACAATGGCACGTTCTGCAGCCGGAAAAAAATCCAGAAGAAGCGCACGCCCTCCCGCGAAGCGCTGGAGATCCGGGACTACTGCCGTACACACACGTTCTCCGTGGAAGAAAAGGCCGACGGAGAGATCGTCGACCATGTGCACGAGGTCAACCGGAAATGCTGAACGTCCGACCCTATACCCCTGCGCTTCAGAAACTTGCAGCCAAGTTCGACTGCGGGAACTCCTACCTGAACCAGTTTCTGCGCAGTCCGGATGCGCTGGATGCCGGGGTCGGCAAGACCTTTGTGTTTCTCACCGAAAATGCCGAGAGCATCGTCGGTTACTACAATCTCAGCTGCGGCTCGCTGGACGAGATCGAAGGTGATGTCCGCTACAAGATCGGCGGCACCATCCACATCGGTTATTTTGCCATTGACGAAAAATTCCAGCATCAGCTGCAGGCAACCACGCCCAACGGCATCCACCTGTACTGGGGCGATGTCCTGTTGGAGGAATGCCTGAGCCGCATTGAAGCCATCCGCAGCCAGCAGGTGGGCGTGTCGTTCGTCACACTTGCCTCCTCCGAGGCAGGCGAACGCCTGTACCGCCACCACGACTTCGAGGACCTGGACGCCGACATCACGTTCAGCCCTTCTCACGGGGAGGATAAATGCATCTGTCTCTATCTCCCGCTGGATTATTGACCCACACGACCAGAGCCGCGCCCGCAGGGGTGCGGCTCTTTTTGGGTATAACCCCGCCCCGCTCTGCCCACACTGACAGTATCTCATGGCAGAAAGGGAGCTTTGTATGGACGAGCAGATGTTTTGTTTTCAGTGTGAGCAGGCGGCGGGCTGCACCGCCTGCACCGGCGCAGCGGGGTGTGCGGCAAGTCGGCCGAGACAGCCGCCGCACAGGACCGGCTCACCGGGGCGCTCATCGCGTTTGCCGGGCAGCTCATCGCGGCGGGGCGCGGCCCGGCCCCGGAACAGGCCCGGCTGCTGATGCAGGGGCTGTTCACCACCATTACCAACGTGAACTTTGACCCCGCCGCCGTGGACGCGCTGACCCGCCGGGTGCACGACGCCAGCCCCGGCACCGGCCCGGACTACGACATGCAGGCCCTCTGGCGGGAACCGGACGCCGACCGGCGCAGCCTGAAATGCTTTGTGCTGTTCAGCCTGCGGGGCATGGCCGCCTACAACTACCACGCCCGGGTGCTGGGCCGCATCGACCCGGAGCTGGACCGGTTCTTCTGTACCGCCCTGCAGGCCGTGGGCGACCCCGGCCAGACCACCGACGCCCTGTGGCAGCTGGTGCAGGCCACAGGAGAAGCCAGCTACCGCTGCATGGAGCTGCTGGACGCGGCCAACACCGGCGCGTTTGGCGATCCGGAACCGGTGCAGGTGCCCCTGACCATTGAAAAGGGGCCGTTCATCGTGATTTCCGGCCACGACCTCTACGACGCACAGCAGCTGCTGGAGCAGACCGCAGGCCGGGGCGTCAACGTCTACACCCACTCGGAGATGCTGCCCGCCCACGGCTACCCGGAGCTGAAGCGCCGCTACCCCCACCTCAAGGGCAACTTTGGCACCGCATGGCAGAACCAGCAGCGGGAGTTCGAGGACATCCCCGCGCCCATCCTATTCACCACCAACTGCATCATGCCCCTGCGCGCCAGCTACGCCGACCGGGTGTTCACCACCTCGGTGGTGGCTTACCCCGGCGTGCCCCACATCGACGAAGGGCGCGACTTTTCCCCGGTGATCGAAAAAGGCGCTGGAGCTGGGCGGCTACGCGCAGGACACCCTGCTGCCCGGCCTGAACGGCGGCTCCACGGTGACCACCGGTTTTGCCCGCACCGCCGTGCTGCAGCACGCGGACGAGATCGTGCAGGCGGTGCGGGACGGCAAGCTGCGGCACTTCTTTCTGGTGGGCGGCTGCGACGGCACCCGGCCCAGCCGCCGCTACTACACCGAGTTTGCCCGCCTTACCCCGCCCGACACCATCCTGCTGACCCTGGCCTGCGGCAAGTTCCGCCTGAACGACCTGCCCCTTGGCACCGTGCCGGGCACCGGCCTGCCCCGCATCCTGGACGTGGGCCAGTGCAACGACGCCTACAGCGCCATCCGCATCGCATTGGCGCTGGCCGACGCCTTTGGCTGCGGCGTCAACGACCTGCCCCTCTCGCTGGTGCTGTGCTGGTTTGAGCAGAAGGCCGTGTGCATCCTCATCGCGCTGCTGGCGCTGGGCATCCGGAACATCCGGCTGGGGCCTACCCTGCCCCCGTTCCTCTCGCCGGGGGTGGTGCGCACCCTGCAGGAACGGTACGGCCTCAAGCCCATTGCCACCCCGGAAGCCGACCTGCAGGCCATTCTGGGCGGGTGAGGTTTCGTTTGGTTATTTTGCAACAAACCCGCAATTTAGAATTGGCGGTTCTGCCCAAGGAATTTTTCCAGTTTTTATTCACTCCACCAAAAAATGGCGGTGGGGCTTGCATTCCATCCCCGCCATGCATATTATAATAGTAGGAATTCTTATGAAAGGGGGACAAGGCTATGAAGTGCAGAATGTTTGCGCTCTCGCTGGCACTGGGTGCCCTGCTTTGTCTCGCCCCGTCGGCCGCCGCGCTGGAACCCCAGCCGGAGGCCCCGCCCCGGACACTGCTGCCGCATCGCAGACCGACACCCCCGCCGCTCCCTGCTGAGGAAGCTGCGCCGGACGCCGCTGAGCCCGCCGGGCAGGCCCTGACCGAAGAAGTGACCAAAGAAGTGACTGTGACCGTAGAGGTGCCCATCCTGCCGGAGAAGCCGCCCATCCAGATCAGCTACACCACCCCGGAAGAGATTGGGTTTGCCTGGGAGGAGGATGGCCTGGAGCTGGAAGTGGCCGAGGTACGGCCGGTGGAAGAGATCTCTCTGGCACCGGACCCCGACGCAGACGCCTCCGCCCCGGAAGCCCCGGCTGACTCTGACGACACCAACGGCACCGAAGCTGCCGCCGCATCCGACGCCCCGGCTGACTCTGACGACGCCAACGGCACCAAAGCTGCCGCCGCATCCGACGCCCCGGCCCAGGCTCCCCCACACGGAAGCGCCCGCCGCCGCACAGCCCGCTGCCCCGGCAGTGCCCACCCTGCCCCAGACCGGCACCACCGGCTGGGCCGCCGCCGCACTGGCTGCCTTTGGCACCGGCCTGCTGGCCGCCGGGCAGCGCCTGACCTGCAAAGCAAAGCGTTCCTGAGTTCTGAGTGTTCCGCACCACTCAGGGCAAATTCCTCCAAACCGCCGTACCCGCGTGCACAACGCCGGGTGCGGCGGTTTCTTGTTTTCATCCGCACAAACGCAGAAGCGGGAGCCCGGAAAGGCTCCCGCTTCTGCTTGTTTAGGATAGGAAAGAGAATGGCTTGATCAGAGGTTGGTGTAGCCCATCAGGTAGCGGTCCACGGCGGCGGCGCAGTCGCGGCCCTCGCGCAGGCCCCACACCACAAGGCTCTGGCCCCGGCGCATGTCGCCGCAGACGAATACCTTGTCCACGTTGGTCTTGAAGTTCTGGTCGGCTACATTGCCGCGGGGGGTGCGGTCCACGCCAAAGGCGTCGGCCACATAGCTCTCGCAGCCGGTAAAGCCTGCGGCGATGAACGCCAGCTGGCAGTCGTAGGTGAATTCTTCGCCGGTGGGCACCATCCTGGTGCGGCCGGTCTCCGGGTCGCGCTCCGGCTTCAGATAACTGATGACCGCGCCGGTCAGGTTGCCGGCATCGTCTTTCAGGAACTCCTTCACGGTGGTCTGGTAGATGCGCGGGTCCTTGTTGAACTTGGCAAGGCACTCGGTCTGGCCGTAGTCCACCTTCAGCACACGGGGCCACTCCGGCCAGGGGTTCGTGGCCGCGCGCTCCTTGGGCGGCTGAGGCATCATTTCCAGAGCCACCAGGTCGGTGCAGCCGCCGCAGGGCGGTGCCCTGGCAGTCGTTGCCGGTGTCGCCGCCGCCGATGACCAGCACGTTCTTGCCCTTGGCGTCGATGGCCTTGCCGTCGGCAAATTTGCTGTCCAGCAGGCTCCTGGTCACGCTGGTGAGGTAGTCCACCGCAAAGTGGACGCCGTTGGCGTCCCGGCCGGGCACGTTCAGGTCGCGGGCCTGCTTGGCACCGCAGCACAGCACCACGGCGTCGTAGCTGCTCAGCAGCTCTTCGGCGGCAAGGATGCCGCCCACATCCATGTTGGTGCGGAACTCCACGCCCTCGGCCTGCATGAGTTTGATGCGGCGCTCGATGACGGATTTGTCCAGCTTCATGTTGGGGATGCCGTACATCAGCAGGCCGCCCACCCGGTCGGCGCGCTCGAATACGGTCACGGCGTGGCCGCGCTTGTTCAGGTACTCGGCCACCGACAGGCCGGACGGGCCGCTGCCCACCACGGCCACGCTCTTGCCGGTGCGGGCCGGTGGCGGGGCGGCGTGGAGCCAGCCCTTGGCGTAGCCCGTCTCGATGATGGCGTGCTCGTTCTCACGCACGGTCACGCTGCTGCCGGTCACGTCGCCGCAGGTGCAGGCGGCCTCGCACAGGGCGGGGCAGACCCGGCTGGTGAACTCCGGGAAGCGGTTGGTGGCCAGCAGCCGATGCAGCGCCAGCTCCCACTTGCCGTGATACACCAGATCGTTCCACTCCGGGATCAGGTTGTTCAGCGGGCAGCCGGAGGCCATGCCGCCGATCATCATACCTGACTGGCAGAAGGGGACGCCGCAGGCCATGCAGCGTGCCGCCTGGGTCTGCTGCTCCTCGCGGGAGAGCCAGATGTGAAATTCGTCAAAGTTTTCCATGCGCTCCAGCGGCGGTACGTCCGTGCTGGTCTTGCGCGTATAATCCATAAATCCTGTGGTCTTGCCCATGATGTTCCCCTCCTTACTTGTTCTTCTGCACCGTGTAGAATGCTTCGATCTGCGCCTCGCTCGCCGTCCAGACCGCGCTCTTCCACCGAGGCGATCACCCGCAGCATGCGGTCGTAGTCGTAAGGCAGAACTTTCTTGAACTTGGGCAAAAACTCGCTGAAATCGTCCAGGATCTCCTTGCCGCGGGGGCGAGCCGGTCAGCTCGACGTGCTCCCGGATGAGCTCTTTCAGGGTGGCGACGTCGTACTTGTGCTCCACCGGTTCCAGGCTGACCGTCTCCTTGTTGACCCGCTGGTAGAAGTCCCAGTTCTCATCCAGCACATAGGCGATGCCGCCGGTCATACCGGCCGCAAAGTTCTTGCCGGTGGAACCCAGCACCACCACGGTGCCGCCGGTCATGTACTCACAGCCGTGGTCGCCCACGCCCTCCACGACGGCGGTGGCACCGCTGTTGCGCACGGCAAAGCGCTCACCGGCCACGCCGGAGATGAAGGCCTTGCCGCTGGTGGCACCGTACAGGGCCACGTTGCCGGTGATGATGTTCTCTTCCGGCTTGAAGGGGATGCCCTGCGGCGGGCGCACAACGATCTTGCCGCCGGACAGGCCCTTGCCCATGTAGTCGTTGCAGTCGCCCACCAGGTCCAGCGTCAGGCCACCCGGGATGAACGCGCCGAAGCTCTGGCCGCCGGCACCCACACAGTGGGCGGTGAACACGTCATCCGGCAGGGTGCTGCCGTACTTGCGGGTGATCTCGCTGCCAAAGATGGCACCAAAGGCGCGGTCGGTGTTGGACACGTTCAGGGTCACGCTCTGGGGGTTCTTGCTGCCCAGCTTGAACTTCTTCATGAGCACCTTCATGTCGAGGGTGTTCTCCAGATGGAAGTCGTAGGTGTCAGCGGGCACAAAGTGCACGTTGCTGTTGGCGATGGCGGGGTTGTGCAGGATGCAGTCCAGATCCATCTTGGAAGCACGGCTGCCGGGGGGGCAGCGTCCTTCACGCGCAGCAGGTCGGTGCGGCCCACCAGCTCGTCCACGGTGCGCACGCCCAGCTTGGCCATGTACTCCCGCAGCTCCTGTGCCACGAAGGTGAGGTAATGGATGATGTATTCCGGTTTGCCGTGGAAGTGCTTGCGCAGCTCCGGGTTCTGGGTGCAGATGCCCATGGGGCAGGTGTCCAGATTGCACACGCGCATCATCACGCAGCCCTCGCACATCAGCAGGCTGGTGCCAAAGCCGAATTCCTCCGCGCCCAGCATGCAGCTGATGGCCACGTCACGGCCGGAGAGCAGCTTGGAGTCGCTCTCAATGCGCACCCGGGTGCGCAGGCCGTTGAGGATCAGGGTCTGGTGGGTCTCGGCGATGCCCAGCTCCCAGGGCAGGCCCGCGTTCTGGATGGAGGTGCGGGGCGCGGCTCCGGTGCCGCCGTCGTAGCCGGACACCAGGATCACCTGGGCGCCGCCCTTGGCCACACCGGCCGCAATGGTGCCCACACCGGCCTCACTGACCAGCTTGACGTTGATGTTGGCGCTGCGGTTGGCGTTCTTCAGGTCGTAGATCAGCTCGGCCAGGTCCTCGATGGAGTAGATGTCGTGGTGGGGCGGGGGCGAGATGAGGCCCACGCCGGTGGTGCTGTGGCGGGTCTTGGCGATCCACGGGTACACCTTGGCACCGGGCAGGTTGCCGCCCTCGCCGGGCTTTGCGCCCTGTGCCAGCTTGATCTGGATCTCCTCGGCGGACACCAGATACTTGCTGGTGACGCCGAAGCGGGCGGAAGCCACCTGCTTGATCTTGGAATTGCTCTCGCTGTGGTAGCGGTCCTCCGGCTCGCCGCCCTCGCCGGTGTTGCTGCGGCCGCCCAGACGGTTCAGGGCCAGTGCAATGGTCTTGTGGGCTTCGCTGCTCAGGGCACCGTAGCTCATGGCGGCCCCCTTGAAGCGCTTGACGATGGAGGACACCGGCTCCACCTCGTCCAGCGGGATGCCGCCGTCCGGGTCAAAGTTGAAGTCCAGCAGGCTGCGCAGGTGCACACCGTCCTTGCCCATGTTGTCCACGGTGTTGGTGAACTGCTTGAAGGCACCGTAGTCGTTGGTCCAGCACGCTTTCTGGAACAGGTGGATGGTCTGGGGGTTGAACAGGTGCTCTTCCTTGCCGCTGCGGAACTTGTGGGCACCGCCGTCGGCTAGCTCCATGTTGATGTCCAGACCCAGCGGGTCAAAGGCTGCGTTGTGGGCGGCTTCCACATCGGCCTGGATGTCGGCCAGGGTGATGCCGCCCACCCGGCTCACGGTGCCGGTAAAGTATTTGTCGATGACCTCCTTCGAGATACCGACCGCCTCAAAGATCTGGCTGCTCTGGTAGCTCTGGATGGTGGAGATGCCCATCTTGGAGGCGATCTTCACGATGCCGTTGAGGATGGCGTTGTTGTAGTCGTCCACGGCGGCATAGTAGTCCTTGTCCAGCAGGCCCTCGTCGATGAGCTGCCCGATGGTCTCGTGTGCCAGATAGGGGTTGATGGCGCAGGCACCGTAGCCCAGCAGGGTGGCAAAGTGGTGCACCTCCCGGGGCTCGGCGCTTTCCAAAATCAGGGCCAGCGCGGTGCTTTTTTTGGTGCGGATGAGGTACTGGGACACTGCCGAAACCGCCAGCAGGCTGGGGATGGTTACATGGTATTCATCCACGTCGCGGTCGGACAGGATGATGATGTTGGCACCGTCCTTGTAGGCGCGGTCCACCTCCAGGAATACCCGGTCGATGGCCTTTTCCAGGCTGGTGTTCTTGTAGTAGTTGATGGAGACAGTGGCCACCTTGAAGCCGGGCACGTTCATGTACTTGATCTTGAGCAGGTCGGTGCTGGTCAGGATGGGGTTGTGCACCTTGAGCACCTTGCAGTTCTCGGGCTTGTCCTCCAGCAGGTTGCCGTGGGCACCGATGTAAACGCTGGTGGAGGTGACCACCTTCTCCCGGATGGCATCGATGGGCGGGTTGGTGACCTGTGCGAACCGCTGCTTGAAGTAGCTGAACAGCGGCGGGTGCTGGCTGCTGAGCACGGCCAGCGGGGTATCGGTGCCCATGGCACCGGAAGGCTCGGCTCCGGTGCGGGCCATGGGCAGGATGAGGGTGTTCACGTCCTCGTACTTGTAGCCGAACACCTTCTGCAGGCGGGTGAGCTGGTCGCCGGTGTAGCCATCCACCTTCACGTTGGGGATGCGCAGCTTTGCCAGCTCCACCAGATTGCGGTCGATCCACTCGCCGTAGGGCTCGCGGCTGGCGTAGAACTCTTTCAGCTTCTCGTCGTCCACCACCTCGCCCTTGACGGTATCCACCAGCAGCATCTTGCCGGGACGCAGGCGCTCCTTGACCAGGATGTTCTCCGGGTCGCATTCCAGTACGCCGACCTCGGAGGACAGGATCATGCGGCCGTCCTTGGTGATGTAGTACCGGCTGGGACGCAGACCGTTACGGTCCAGCACCGCGCCCATGACGTCGCCGTCCGAGAAGAGGATGGCGGCGGGGCCGTCCCACGGCTCCAGCATGGTGGCGTAATACTGGTAGAAGTCCCGCTTTTTGGGGCTGATGTTCTTGTTGTTCTCCCACGGCTCCGGGATGGTGATCATCACGGCCAGCGGCAGGTCCATGCCGTTCATCACCATGAATTCCAGCGCGTTGTCCAGCATGGCGGAGTCCGAGCCGGAGGTGTTGATGATGGGCAGGATCTTGTTCATGTCGTCCTGCAGGATGGGGCTGGAGATGCTCTCCTCGCGGGCCAGCATGGCGTCCGTGTTGCCCTTGATGGTGTTGATCTCGCCGTTGTGCAGGATGAACCGGTTGGGGTGTGCACGCATCCAGCTGGGGTTGGTGTTGGTGGAGAAGCGGCTGTGCACCATGCCGATGGCGGACTCGTAGTCGGGGTCCTGCAGGTCGGCGTAGAACAGGCGCAGGTCGTGCACCAGGAACATGCCCTTGTAGACGATGGTGCGGCTGGACAGGCTGGGCACATAGGTGCCGTTGCTGGCCTGCTCGAACACGCGGCGCACCACATACAGTTTGCGGTCAAAGTCGATGCCCTTGCTCACCTTGGCAGGCTTTTTGATGAAGCACTGCCAGATGGAGGGCATGCAGTCGCGGGCTTTCTGGCCCACGGCGTCCGGGTCCACGGGCACCTTGCGCCAGGCCAGGAACTCCAGCCCCCCTCCTTGCGGGTGACCACCTCGAACAGCTTCATGGCCTGGGCGCGCATGTGCTCGTTCTGGGGAAGAAGAACATGCCAACGCCGTATTCCCGCTCGTTGCCAAGGCGGATGTTGAGTTCATCGGCCACCTTGGAGAAAAAATTTATGGCTGATCTGCAGCAGAATGCCCACGCCGTCACCGGTCTTGCCCTCGGCGTCCTTACCGGCGCGGTGCTCCAGCCGCTCCACGATGCGCAAAGCGTCGTCCACGGTCTGGTGGCTCTTGCGGCCCTTGATGTCCACCACAGCGCCGATGCCGCAGGCATCGTGCTCAAACTGTGGATCGTACAGGCCAAGGGTGTGCGTTTGCTCTGTAAAGTTTTGCATAGTCTTTCCCATCCTTTTGACACTCCAGATTGTGCTCTGCCGGGCGCGGCACCCTCCGCACCCCGGAAAACGAAAAAAAGCGCCCCGCAAGGGCAGACAATGCCCCTGCGGAACGCCTTTGTTCCGATAGCTTTATTATACCCTACGCTGAAAAATGTTCAAGTGACAGCTGCGCCAAATATAACAGCCGCTTTGCACCGCTTCTTGTGCGAAACGCCGCGAACCCCCGCAGCTGTGCGCGGCACACAACCAAAACCGCCGCACCCGGCGGCCTTTTGCAAGGCACAGGATGCGGCGGTTCTTATGCGTCAGTGCGGAGATTCCTGGGGTTCAGGGGTGCTCAGTGCTTGGGGGAAACCTGTTTGCGGGTGAAGAACCATCCGCAGGCCAGCAGCAGGGAGCCCAGGCTTGCCAGCACACCGGCCATCCAGCTGGTGGTGCCGGTCTGGGGCAGGGCGGCGGCGTCCGGGGTGGTGTCCTGCACGGCGGGGTTCTGGGGGTTCTCCGGGTCCACAGGGGTCTCATCCGGGTCAGCGTCCTGCACCGAGGGATTGTCCGGGTTGGCGGGGTCCACGGGGATATCCGGATCAACGGGCGGCACGGGGTCCGGATCCGGCGTGGGTTCCGGATCGGGGTCAGGTACCACGGTGGCCGTGTTCATGAAGTTGATGGACAGGGTCTTGCCGCCGAGGATGGAGCCGAGCCAGCTGGACTCGGTCACCTTGCTGGTAGCGCCGGTAGCGGGGTTGGTCACCTCGGTGCCCTCCAGCTCTTTGTAGGACTCCTCATCGCAGATGACGTAGATCTCCGGGTCGACATCGTAGCCGTCAGGGGCGATGGCTTCCTGCAGGTAGTACACCACGTTTTCCAGCAGGGCATAGTCGATGTTCAGCTTGCCGTTGGTGGTGGTGACGGTGTAGGTCAGCTTGTCCTTGGAGGGGTCGTACTTGACCCAGCAGTAGAAGCCGTCCTTCTCCAGCACCTGTTCGCCTGCCTCGTTGGTGGTGTAGGTAGGCTCCACATAGGTGCAGTACATGGTGTCCTTTTCACCGGTTTCCTTGTCGGTCTCGTACTTCCACAGGTAGAAGCTGGTCTGGCCCTCGCCCTCGTCGTCACCGATGATCTTGCCGGTGTCCTTGTCGGTCTTGGTCAGGTCCAGGGTGCCGTCTGCCTGATGCAGCACCATAGAGGCGTACCAGCTCAGGGGTTTGTCCTGCATATTGTTATTGGCCATCTCGCCATCCAGGTTTACAGCTAGCGCAAAAGCAGCCCAAGTGGCCTCGTCCTCGTTCAGACCGGAGGACAGCAGTGCGTTGAAGTAGCTGTTAGCCTTGTCCCAGGCACCTTCCGTAGAGTTGAGCTTGTCGTACATATAATCGCCAATGGTAAGCTCCTTGCCACTGCTGCTCCAGGAAACGCCGGTGTCCTTTTTGAACTTCTCCAGCTTGTCGGAGTCATCGACTTTCAGGCTGAGGACGTTCTTGTAGAAATGATTGTAATAGGTGGGGGAATCAAAGGTGATATGGTGAAGTTCCACACCGGTGCCGGACTTGTTCAGGTCGGTAAGGGCTGCTTCATTGTTGGCTATCAGATCATTGACACTGGTGTAGCTGGTGCCATCTTCTTTTTGTTGTAGTAGTCAAGGATGTAGGAATTATAGTCTCCGTTATAATGATCCTTGATATAGTTGTCGACAGCCTGCTGTACGTTACTGGGACTATCCCACTGGCGGTCAACGTCCTCCAGCTGGTCGATCAGGTCCTCCATGCATCCATGCACGCCCATGCCGCGGTTATAGGTGACCGAAACGTCCGTGCCGGAGATGACACCGGGCAGGGGCTGTCCATCAAAACCAACCGATGCGTTAGGGTCGTCGTTTTTAGGCAGCTTGGCAGTTGCAGCAGTAAAGCTGCCATCCTGGTAAACATAGGTGTGCTTGGAACCGTTTGTCAAAGACACATCATAGATGATGGTGTCACCAGCCTGAGGAACCAGAGCGACCTTCCGCTGGATATTGCCGTTTTCATCACGGGTATAGGAAATGGTATATTCAACGTTGTTGGCAATCTTCAGGTTCTTCTGGACCTTATCAACACCAATCCAGCTTTCATTGCGCTTATACCATTTCTGGCCTTCCTCGGTGGCAAGCCATTTGTCAAATTCATCTTCGCCATACTGCTGAACGACTTCCTGCACCTTGCTCAGTTCGATGGTCTGGTCACCCTCGGCGTCCTCTTTGATGTTGAAGGTGATCTTGAAATGACCGCTCTTCGGGTCATAGGCACAGCTGTAATCGGTGTCATCCTCTTTGGGGGTCTCTTCGGGCTTTTCCTCCGGGGTCTCCTCAGAGCCGGAACCTTCCTCGCCCTTTTTCCTCCGTGTCGCCGGTGTCAGTATCGCCGGTGCCGGGGGTCTCCTCACCGGAATCGCCCTTATCTTCGGTGTCGTCCTTGTCCTCGCCCTTGATGTGGTCCTTGTTGTCCTCGGCGGTGCCGGGCAGGTCTCGACGGTCTCGGACTGCTCCGGGCGCTCGATGGTGGGTTTGTCATCAGAAGAGGTGTCGTTGTCGCCGGTGGCGTCACCGTCACCATCGGTGGTCTGGTCGGTGTTGTCACCGGTGGAAGCGACAGGCTGTTCTTTGGGCGTAGTGTCATCCGCAGGGGTGTCGGTGTCCGCATTGCTGTCGGCCAGCGGGACAACGGTCACCTGCAGGCCGGAGTCATCCGTGTCGGGCAGGGCTTCGGCTGCGGAGGCACCGCACATGCCAACCGAGCTGCTGAGCACCGAAAGGGCCAGCGTCATCGCAACGATCTGCTTTTTCTTGGACTTTTTTCTCATAATCGTCATCCTCACTTCACTAGATACTGTGTTCCTCGCACAACTTTTCAGAAACTACAGCACAAAATAGACGCCCGCTGGGCAGTCCTTATAATCCTATATTATATACGTTTTCCAAAAATTTCAAGGGGGCAAATTGCACGAAAAAAAGCCTGCACGGAAATTTCGGCTGATTGACGGACAGACCGGCCCCAAAATGGCAAAATTGCACGAAAAAAAGAACGATTTTCACCGTTTTTGAATTGCACATTTGTTGCGGACGGGAACGTTTTTGTTGCACTGCAAGCACAAAAAGCGGACAAATGGCCCGCCGCAGTTTCCCACCCCGGAACTATGGGGAGCACTGGGGCCGCCGCCCGTTCTGCCCGCAGAAGCCGTTTTGCCTGCCGCAGCAACGGCGCTCCCTCCGGCAAAAAACAAACCCGGCAAGGCCGCAGCCCTGCCGGATTTGCAGATTTAAAACGATCCTTCCGTGCTCACTTGGTCCCCTGCTCCGGGTCGGCGGCAGGGTCCCCGCCGTCTGCGGGGGTCTCCGGGTCAGCCGGGGTCGTGGTGGGTTCGGTGGCTGCCGGTTCCTCGGGCGGGGTGGTGATCTCCACGCTGGGGTCCGCCGCGATATACACGGTGATCACCGTGCCCACGTCCACCTGTGCGCCCGCCGGTTCACTGGCCGACACCACGCATCCGGCGGCATAGGAGCCGTCGTTCACCACCATAAAGCAGCTGGCGATCAGCCCGCGGCTCTGCAGCGTCTGCACGGCGGCGTCCTGGCTGAAACCGATGATGGTGGGCATTTCCACCTTCTGCGGGCCCTTGCTGACCACCAGACGAATGGTCTCCCCTGCCTTGAGCACCGTGTCCGCCACCGGTTCCTGGGTCATGATCTGCCCGGCCGGGACGGTGTCGCTGTACTCCTCGGTGACGTAGAACAAGTACATGCCGGTGTACTCCCGGTTGTTCTGCACCTGGGCGTAATCCATGCCGATGAAGCTGGGCACCAGATTCTGGGGCTCCAGCACCTCGCTGCTGGCCGGTTCCGGCTCCACCGATTCCGACGACGCCGAGGGCAGGTTGTGGCTCACCATGGTCCACACCATGAGCACCAACAGAATGGCCAGCAGGATCAGGATGCCCGCCAGCAGGCCCTTGATGCTGAGCAGATGGGCCTTTTTCTTCCGGTTGGCCCACCGGGGTCTCGGGCTTCATGGTGCGGCCCAGCTCCTCGGTGTACTCTTTGGAGGAGCGCGCCTGCACCAGCTGCGGCACGGTCTGGATGCGCTCCATGGGCTTGAGCCGCAGGCCCATCTGCAGCACGTCCGACACATAGCCCGGCACGGCGCTGTTCACGGTGCGGGCGCGGGGGTTGGAGTCCGACACCATACGCTGGGCGGCCGGCACCGGGGCCTGCCCGCACACCATGCGGTAGAACACCGCTGCAAGGCCGTATTCGTCGGTATAGCGGCCCTCAAACTCGGCGGTGGAATACTGCTCCGGGGCCGAATACCCCTCGTACAGCTGCTCGCGCAGGCCGCTTCCGGCGGTGCGCAGGCCCACCGTGGCGTAACCCGCCAGACGGCACCGGCCGTCGGCCATCACCCGGAGGTTCTCCGGGCAGATGCCCCGGTGCACCAGCCCGATCTTGTGCATGGCGGCCACGCCTCAAACACCGGCTGCAGCATGACACAGGCGTCGTCCGGGCGCAGCGGCGCGCCCTGCGCTTCCAGCCACTGGTCCAGCGGGGTGCCGCCCAGATTCTCCATCACCGCATACACGGTGCTGTTGGCCTCCACCACGTCCAGCACGGCTTCCAGCCCGGTGGCCGGGGTGATGCGCTCCAGCGCCCGGTACAGGTCGGCAAAGTCCATGCGGGTGGTCTTGAACAGCACCTCGCTGCCGGTCTTGGGCTGCAGGATGCAGTCCGCGCCCCGCTCGGCAGACAGGGTCACCGGCAGATATTCCTTAATGGTCACCCGGAAGCAGCCCAGGTTCTCCACGCCCCGGTACAGGATGCCCTCCCCGTCCAGGCTCCGCATCTCGCCCACGGTGTAGCGCCCGGCCAGCACCGTGCCCACGGGCAGGCAGCCGGCGGGGTTGCGCCCCGCAAACACCTTGCCGCAGTGCACACAGCTGTCGGCGGCGTGGGGCAGCTCCCCCATGCAGTACGGACACAGGCGTTTTTGCTCCATTCTTCTCTCCCCTTTGTGCTTTGATCATCTTTTATTGTATCATAGCCCACCGGGGTGTGCAAGACGTCCGTTTTTCGGTCCTGCACGCAAAAAGGCACCCCGCCTGCCGTTTCCGGTAAGCGGGGTGCCTGTGATTTACGGTTCAGCTCACGCTGTACGCCGCACCGGGGCGATTAGCCCTCGATGTAGCCGTACTGCAGGTACCAGTAGCCGTAGGGGCTGTGCCAGGTGCCCTTCAGAGAAGAGCTCTGCAGCCAGAAGTCGTTGTAGTAAGCAACGGGGATGCAGCCCATATCCTCCATCAGGACGTCCTCAGCCTTATGCAGCTGAGCAAAGTGCTCGGCAGCATCAGCAACCTTGGAAGCCTCGATTGCAGCATCGAAGTCGGGGTTGGAGTACTTACCATCGTTGTTGCCGTTGTCGGTGCAGAACAGCTCGACCATGTTGGAAGGATCGTTGTAGTCCATGACCCAGCCGTTACGGGCAACATCGTACTCGCCTGCACGACGAGCGGGGGTGAAGGAGGACCACTCCATCTTGTTGATGGTCAGGGTGATGCCCAGATCGCCCCAAGCCTGCTGCAGGTACTCTGCCAGAGGCACATGGTAGCCGGCATCGTTGGTGCTGTACTCGATGGTGGGGTAGCCCTCGCCATTGGGGTAGCCAGCCTCTTCCAGCAGCTTCTTAGCCTCGGCCAGATTTGCCTCGTAGTCATCCGCAATGTAGGGAGAGCCGCCGTTTGCGTTGTCGTAGAAGTAACCGTTCTCGTCCACGATGCCAGGGCCAACCAGGTTGGAAGCAGCAGAGTAGGTGCCCTGCATGATGGTGTTGGCAACGTAGTCGCGGTCAATGGCCAGAGACAGAGCCTTGCGGACCTTGGCCTCCTTGAAGGCATCGCGCTGCAGATTCATGCTGACGTAGTAGGTGCCCAGAATGGTGTCAACATAGAAGTCGCCGCCATCCTCTGCCTTGGTCAGGCTGGGGATCTCGTCGGTGGGCACGTCCTTGACCAGGACAGCCTCACCGCTGTTGTAAGCAGCGAAGACAGCGGAAGAGTCCTCCAGCAGCAGCAGGGTGATGGTGTCGGAAACGATCTTGGAGTTATCCCAGCCGCCAACGTAGTTCGGGTTCTTGGACAGAACAATACGCTCGGAGGGGATCCAATCGGTGATCATGTAGGGGCCGTTGCAGACGTAGGTGTCGGCGGAGGTGCACCAGGCATCGCCGTTGGCCTCAACAGTAGCCTGCTGCACGGGGCTCATAGCCGCGAATGCAGCCATCTTGTCGAAGTAGGAGCAGGGATAAGCCAGAACGATGGTCAGGGTCTTGCCGTCGTCGCTTGCCTTGACGTTCAGAGCATCGGTATCACCGGCCTGTGCTGCGTCAAAACCATCGATCATGCCCAGGCAGGTTGCTGCGTAGGGAGCTGCGGTATCAGGGTTTGCCATACGCTTGAAGGAGTACTCAAAGTCCTTCGCAGTCAGGTCGGAGCCGTCGCTCCACTTCAGGCCGTCACGCATGGTGAAGGTCCAGGTCAGGCCGTCCTCGCTTGCTTCCCAGCTCTCAGCCTGGCCGCCAATCACTTCGTTGTTCTCGTTGATCAGCAGCAGGGGCTCGAAGATGGTGATGATGGTGTTAGAGGCATCAATAGCGGAGTTCAGAGCCGGATCCAGGGTCTCGGGGTTGGGGCCGTACTGGACGGTGAAGCCAGCGGTGTTGACACTGCCGGTAGAAGAACCAGCAGCAGAAGAAGCAGAACCGGAGGTTGCGGTAGAACCGGACTTGCTGCCGCCACAGGCTGCCAGACCCAGAGCAGCGGCACCCACGCCAGCAACCTTGAGGAAATTACGACGAGAAATGCGTTTCATAATAATTATCCTTCCCTTAAATCAAATTGAGTGTGCCAGGTTCCCCAGCCTCCTCTATATTCAATCCGGAGCACAGTCTGCCAAAACAGCCTGTCCTCCGGAGGAACACGAATAGTATAATGCGTTCTCGCACCGGTTACAAGCCCCAACGGGTGTCTGTAACCATTTCGTTACAATATTTCAGCCGAAAGATGAGATGTATTCATCTTTCAGGAGAATGAAGTGTTTTTACTTCACCTTGTCCAGATGATGGCAGGCTGCCCAGTGGCCGGAGGTGACCTCCTTGAACTCCGGCACCTCGGCTGCGCACCGCTCGTCTGCGTAGGGGCAGCGGGTGCGGAAGCGGCAGCCGGACGGCGGGTTCAGGGGCTGGGCACATCGCCCTGCAGCACGATACGCTTGGACTGACGTGCCGTGATGGGGTCTGCCACCGGGATGGCAGAGATCAGGCTCCGGGTGTAGGGGTGGATGCTGTGGGCGATCAGCTCGTAGCTGTCGGCCAGCTCCACCAGCTTGCCCAGGTACATGACGCCGATGCGGTTGGAGATGTGCTTGACCACGCTCAGATCGTGTGCGATGAACAGGTAGGTCAGGCCCATTTCCTGCTGCAGGTCCTCGAACATATTCACGACCTGTGCCTGAATGGACACGTCCAGTGCGGAGACCGGCTCGTCACAGACGATGAACTCGGGGTTCACGGCCAGTGCACGGGCAATGCCCACGCGCTGACGCTGACCGCCGGAGAACTCGTGGCAGTAGCGGTTGGCGTGCTCACTGTTCAGGCCGACGCGCTCGAGCAGGGAGATGATCTTGTCATGGCGCTCCTTGGCGTTGGCGCACAGGTGGTGGATGTCGATGCCCTCGCCCACGATGTCACCGATGGTCATGCGGGGGTCCAGGCTTGCGTAGGGGTCCTGGAACACGATCTGCATCCGGCGGCGGTAGGGCAGCATATCCACCGCGATCTTCTTTTTCTTGTCAAACAGCACCTTGCCGTCATAGATGATGGTGCCGTCCGTCGGTTCATACAAACGCAGCAGGGTGCGGCCGGTGGTGGTCTTGCCACAGCCGGACTCGCCCACCAGACCCAGGGTCTCGCCCTTGCGGATGGCAAAGCTCACGTCATCCACAGCCTGAACGTACTTGCGGTTCTTGCCCACACCGCCGGCGGGGAAATACTGCTGCAGGTGCTGGACTTCAACCAGCGTCTTCTGTTCACTCATTCTGCCTTTTCCCCTTTCTCAAATGCAGCCTTCTGCTGCAGCCAGCAGTAGGTATAGTGGGTGTCGCTGAGCTCGGTGCGCGGAGGCATCTTGCTCAGACAGATCTTCATGCAGTTCTTGCAGCGGGGCGCAAAGGGGCAGCCGGCCGGCGGATTCAGCAGGTCCACAGGGGTACCCTCAATGGGCACCAGACGCTCACGCACCTCGGTGTTCAGCTTGGGGATGGAGTTGATCAGGCCCTTGGTGTACTCGTGGCCCGGCTGGTAGAAGATCTCGTCGGTGGTGCCGTACTCCACGATGTGGCCGGCGTACATGACGGCGATCTTTCTCGCACATGGAAGCCACGACGCCCAGGTCGTGCGTGATCATGATGATGCTCATGCCCAGCTTCTTGCGCAGCTCCTGCATCAGCTCCAGGATCTGTGCCTGGATGGTCACGTCCAGTGCGGTGGTGGGCTCGTCTGCGATCAGCAGCTTGGGCTCACAGGCCAGGGCGATTGCGATCATGACGCGCTGGCGCATACCGCCGGACAGCTCGTGCGGATACTGCTTGACACGCTTTTGCGGCTCGTTGATGCCGACCAGCTCCAGCAGCTCCTCGGCGCGTGCCCAGGCTTCCTGCTTGTTCTCTTTTTGGTGTGCAGGCGGATGACCTCCACGATCTGGTTGCCGATGGTGTACACCGGGTTCAGGCTGGTCATGGGGTCCTGGAAGATGATGGAGACTTCGTTGCCGCGGATCTTGCGGAAGTCCTTCTCCTTCATCTTCTCGATCTCGTGGCCGTTGAACCACACGGTGCCGCCCACCAGCTTGCCGGGGTAGGCGGTCAGGCCCATGACCGAGTAAGCGGTAACGGACTTGCCGGAACCGGACTCTCCCACGATGCCCAGCACGTCGCCCTGGTTCATCGCAAAGGAAACGCCGTTCAGTGCCTTGACCTCACCGGCAGGGGTGAAGAAGGAAAGGCGCTCTTCCTTGATATCAAGAATTTTTTCGCTCATCTTCGTTCACCTCATCAATTCTTCAGCTTCGGGTCGAACGCATCGCGCAGGCCGTCGCCGAACAGGTTGAACACCAGGATCATCACGCTGATCATCACTGCAGGGGCGATCAGCAGGTGGGGGGTAGGTGTTCATGCCCTTGACGGCATCGGTGGCCAGAGAACCCAGAGACGGCAGCGGGGCTGCAACGCCCAGACCGATGAAGCTCAGGTAGCTCTCGGTGAAGATGGAAGCCGGGATCTGCAGGGTGGTGGTCACGATCAGGGTGCCGATGCAGTTCGTCAGCAGGTGCTTCTTGATGATGCGCCCGCCGGAGGCGCCCAGCGCGCGGGCAGCGGTGACGTACTCGCTCTCCTTCAGCGTCAGGACCTGGGAGCGGACGATACGCGCCATGCCCACCCAGTACAGCAGAGCAAAGATGATGAAGATGGAGATCATGTTGGGGCCGAGGGTCTGCATCCACTTGAAGCCGGGCTTAGTGGCCAGACTTTCCAGGGGCTCCTTCAGGGCCATGCCCAGCAGGATGATCAGCAGGATATCCGGGATGGTGTACAGGATATCCGTGATACGCATCATGATGTTGTCCACCCAGCCGCCGGCAAAGGCCGACACAGCACCGTAGGTGGCACCGATGATCAGCACCAGCACCGAGGCGATCAGGCCGACGGACAGGGACACGCGGGTGCCCATCATGATACGCACTGCAAAGTCACGACCCATACGGTCAGTACCCAGAATGTGCGGGAATACCTTTTCGCCGGCGTCGATGCGGGCCTGCTCAGAGGCAGAGTACTCGAACGGTGCCAGATTGTTGCTGCCCTTCACCTGCTCGGCGTAGCTGTAGGGCCACACGGCAGGCAGCAGGTAGGCAAAAATGGCAATGGCGATGATGAACACAAAGCTGACCATGGCGATCTTGTTCTTCTTCAGGCGGCGCAGACCGTCCTTCCAGAAGTTGACGCTCTCGCGCATGATCACAAGGCTCTGCTTTTCCTCATTGCTGGCAGGCAGAAAGTCGTCAGCGTTCAGCTGCAGGCTGAGAGGATTCTTTTTGATGTTTTCCATAACGCGTTCCTCCTTTTTTACTGCAGCTTGATGCGCGGGTCGATGATCTTGTACAGGATATCCACGATCACGTTGGCCACGATGACCATGCTGGACAGCAGGATGGTGGTGCCCATGATCAGGGTATAGTCACGGTTGGTGATGGCAGACACGAAGTCGCGGCCCAGACCGGGCACGGAGAAGATCTTCTCCACCACGAAGGAGCCCGTCATCAGGCTGGCCAGCATGGGGCCGACGTAGGTGATGACCGGCAGGATGGCATTGCGCAGCGCATGCTTGAACAGGATCATGAACTGGGACACGCCCTTGGCACGGGCGGTGCGCATGTAGTCCTGACCCATGACGTCCAGCAGGCTGGAACGCATCAGGCGGGTGATGTATGCAGAGGGGTAGATCGCCAGTGCGGTGACCGGCATGATATACGCTGCAGCGCTGTTCAGGCCCACGGTGGGCAGCAGCTTGAGGTTCATACCGAACTCATACAGCAGCAGCACGCTGGAAATAAAGCTCGGGATCGCAATGCCGCAGGTTGCGAACACGATGATGGTGTTGTCCAGCCACTTGCCGCGGTTGTAAGCCGAGATACAGCCCAGCGGGATGCCGATGCACAGGGCCACCAGCACCGCCACGCCTGCCAGGCGGCAGGACACCGGCAGCTTGCTGGCGATGATCTCGTTGACCGTGCGGCCACGCTGACGCAGGCTCAGGCCCAGGTCGCCGTGCAGCAGGCTCTTCATGTAATTGACGTACTGCACACCCAGCGGCTTGTCCAGGCCGTATTTCTCGGCCAGTGCCTGCTGAGCAGCCGCACTGATGGACTTTTCTGCCACGAACGGGCCGCCGGGGACCAAGTTCATGACAAAAAAAGGTAACCGTGGCCACAATGAAGATGCTGAAGATGCCCATTGCGACACGCTTGATGATGTACTTTGCCATCGTTTGATGCCACTCCATTCCTATCAATGAAATACTATTTTGGCGTTCCCGGTCTGAGCCAGGCACTTTACCGCATCTGCGTCTCACAGTGCAGACGTCTGTCCTTGGCACACGGACAGAAAAAGCGAATAGAAAAACGATGGCATCTTGCGGCTGCATAAACACCATCGTCCATAACCGAGAAACACTTTTTTTTAATTATAGTAATCAGGTTGAAATTTGTCAATTTAGATGAAAATCATTCACCCTACTATGGCAAAGCATGAGTAGAATAGAATACTTTTGTCGGATTTCTTCGTCCTTTGTCCGTGCAGGCCGGTCAGCTTTCCGGTTTCCGGGCGGCATCGGCCTGGCTGTAGTAGCGCTTCTTTTCCCTGTACATGTTCTCATCGGCCCGGCGCAGCAGGTTCTCCAGGTTCTCGGTGCTGGCCTGCCATACCCCGCCGATGGGCGCATCCACGCTGTTTTCCTGCATCTGGCGGCGCAGCTGCTCGGTCTTGCGGGCAAAATCCTCGCGGCTCACATCCAGCAGGATCACCACGAACTCGTCACCGCCCACCCGGTAGGCGTCCTCGGCAAAAATGCCCGCAATGGTGCCCGCCGCCCGCACGATCAGCTCGTCACCGGCGCGGTGGCCCTGCTCGTCATTCACCTTTTTCAGGCCGTTCAGGTCGATGTAGATGGCACCGATCTGCTGATCCTGCACCTGCTTGTAGGCTTCCAGCCGCTCGATGTATCGGTTGCGGTTGTACAGGCCGGTGAGCATGTCGCGGTAGCTGAGCTTTTCCAGATAGGCCTGCTGCTTTTTGCGGTCCAGACTGTTGGTCACAAAGAACTGGATGGACGCCAGCAGGGTCGCGTCATCGTAGTGCGCGCGGGGGTTGTCCACCCCCAGAAAGCCCACCATGGCTCCGCCTTTCATCAACGGCACGGCCAGCAGGCGCCACACCTGCTGCGCCTTCAGCATCTCATAGCTGGGCTGGCCCCGCTCCTGCTCCAGATCGGACATATAATAGGAACGGCCCTGCCGGAAGTTCTGCATCCAGACCTCGATGACCGAAACAGGCACCTCCTGCAGATTGTCCATCTGGGCACTTACCTCCTGCCCGCAGATGTACTCAAAGGTGTTGATGAGCACGTCCCGGTCCGGGTCGATCTCAAACACATAGGTGCGGTCGGCCTGAAAATAGCCGTTCACAGTGGCCAGCAGGTTGTTGATGCCCACGTCGATGTCGGTGTCGGAGTTCAGCTTGCCCACGCAGCTGTTCAGCACGGTGGCGATCTCCAGACGCTGGCGGATCTGCTCCTTGGTCCGCTCTGAGACGGCCAGCTCCCGGTTCTGGGCGCTGGTGGCCACCACGAACAGCAGGATCATGGATGCCCCCACCGACAGGCTGATGAGGGAAATGTCGTCCTGGAACACCTGACACGCTGCCACCGACAGCGGCAGGACCACACAGCCGAACATGGCGATGCGGCGTCCCATCGTGAGTTTCTGGCAAAACTGGGCCATCATGGTGATCTCTGTGCCCATGCCGATGAGCAGCAGCACCATGGACAGCGGGAAGGCATCGCTGCGGTGGTAGATGTTCTGGGCGTCGATGTAGTAGAGCAGTGGGCTGAACTGGGACACGAACACCAGCCCGATGCCCACGGCGCAGGTAATGTCCACCGTCCGGCTGCGTTTCGGAGCGCAAAGACGGCCGTCCTCCCGCAGATAGCAGCCCACATAGTGGTTGAACAGGAACAGCACCAGATACAGCCCCGCATACACCACAAAGTTGGTGGCGACCATGATGAGGTGGCTTGCTTCCCCCGGCGTGCCCTGCACGAACCAGGCGGCCGCATCGCAGCACAGCAGCGCAGCCGCCGAAAGCTCCATCCAGAGCAGCCAGTTGCGTTTTTCCCGGTTGTGGTCATTTCCCATGGACAGGCAGAACGCCGCCGTCAGGCAGAAACAGCCGCCCCACAGCAGCAGGGCAACGTTCATGATCCGCTCCTGTTCACTCATCCGCACTTCCTCCACGCTTGTCCTTTTTCTGGTTCCTCTCTCCTGAAGTATACCACAGGCCTCCGCAAAAGGATATGGTTTTCACACAAATTCGACGCCTGAAAATGCGTCACGTCCGGTGTTCTTTCATGAAAGTTTCTGGGAACGCCGCTTTGCCGCCCTAAAACAATGCACCCTGCCGCTCCAATCGAGCGGCAGGGTGCTGCCTTACAATCCAAACAGGTCTGCATGCGTTCCCGTGCGATACAGATAGAGTTCGGTATCCGTCTGGTAATAGATCAACAGCCAATCCGGCTGAATGTGGCATTCCCGATGCGGGATATAGCTGCCCGTCAGGCTGTGGTCCTTGTTCTGGGGCTGAAGTGCCGCCGGGACTGCCAGCACGTTGATGACCTGCTGCAGCAGGTTCATGTCGTAATGCCGCTTCTGGCACACCTTCAGGTCCTTTTTGAACCGGGTGGAGTATTTTACTTCAAGCACTTTCGTCCTCCAGCAACGAGCTGATCAGATTTTCGACCGGTCCGTTGTAGGCATGACCGCCGCCGTTGTCCAGTTCCTCAAAGGCTTCCTGCGTTTCCGCATTCGGTGTTTCAGCTTCATCCGGGACCGCTGCACCTTCCAGATAATAAACAATGTAGGCCAGTCTGCTTTCCGGGATGCGATCCAATAATGTGTGGGCATATTCTCGGTTGCTCATCATCTGCACCTTCCTTCTGTTCTTTTATTATATCACGAAGCACCATTCAATTCAATCGCCGGCACTGCAAACAAAAAAGCTGCCCTTCCCGTGCAGTACACGCAAAAAGCAGCTTTTTCCGTTCTTATTCCGAAGCGCTCCCGGTTATTCCGGCAGGTCCTCTTCGTTCTCCAGGCTGTGCCAGACGTTCTGCACGTCGTCGTCCTCTTCCATAGCGTCCAGGAGCTTGCCCATGGCCTTCAGCTGGTCGGGGTCGGTCAGACGAGTGGTGGTCATGGGCACCATGGCCAGGTCGTCGGACAGGATCTCGTAGCCCTTCTCCTCCAGAGCCTTGACCACAGCGGAGTAGTTCTCGGGATCGGTGGTGATCTCGGCAGCGTCCTCGCTGGCGTCAAAGTCCTCGGCACCGGCGTCCAGAGCATCCATCATGGCCTCGTCGGCGTCCTTGTCCTCCAGAGAGATGTCGATGACACCCTTCTGGTTGAACAGGAAGGCCACGCAGCCCATAGCACCCAGGTTGCCGCCGTTCTTGTCGAAGTAGTGGCGCAGGTCGGCAGCTGTACGGTTGCGGTTGTCGGTCAGGGTCTCCACCATGACAGCCACGCCGCCGGGGCCGTAGCCCTCGTAGGTGATTGCCTCGTACTCGGTCTTGTCGCCGCCCTCAGCCTTCTTGATGATGCGCTGGATGTTGTCGTTGGGCACGCTCATACGCTTTGCCTTGGCGATCAGGTCTGCCAGCTTGCTGTTGGAAGCGGGGTTCGGGCCGCCCATACGCACGGCAACGCTGATTTCACGGCCGATCTTGGTAAAGACCTTTGCGCGTGCGCCGTCGGTCTTTTCCTTCTTGCGCTTGATGTTGTTCCATTTGCTATGTCCGGACATGGGAATGAGCCTCCTAAATTTTATCGAGATCTCCGCCTGCGGGCAGACGGGCTGTGGTCGCCCGCATTGTGGCAGCACACAAAATCTAACTTTAATATTTTAACACAATCGCTTTGCGCGTTCAAGCCTTATCCGGCCTGTTTTCCCGCCGAATGCGCAAAAAAGCGCTTTCTGCCGCCGCTTACAGCAGCCGCAGGGCCTTGGGGTAGTGGTTTTCACCCGCCCGCCGGACACCTTGCCGCCGCCCAGCGGCCAGCCGTCCACGGTCACGCAGCACCAGCCGTCGGCAGCGGTGCGTGCCTCCACCTCCCGCCCGGAGAGGTACTCCACGCAGCGGGGTCGGCCAGAGTCAGCTCCTCGCGGTTGGCGCACTGCGCCCCGAAGGCTGTGAACAGGTGGTGCTCCGGCACAAAGCGGCCTTTTTGTACGCTGCCCACGAACACCCCAGCCCGCAGCACATGCAGGCCGGTCTGAGGGAAGGGCACCGGCAGCAGCACGCCGCCCCCCGTGCACCACGGCGGAACGTCCGGCCAGTGCCGGGAAATACTCCTGCGCGAACTCCTTCCACGCGGCCAGGCCCTGGGCTGGGGTGGTCGCCCCTGCCCCGGCGTCCCGGCTGCGGCTGCGCCCGCCCTGCACGGCATCCCGGCAGGCACGGCTGTCGGCCCGGCGGGCCGCACGGGCGTCCTGCTCTCTGGCCGGTTTGCCGCCCTTGCCCTTGCCCTTTTACCGGCGGCGGCTGCGGCGTCCAGCCAGAGCAGTTCTTCCGGGGTGTACTCCCCTGCGGCAGGCAGGGTACGGGGCGTGCCCGCCTTGACCAGCCTTGCCATAAAGTGGCCCTCGCCGCCCTGACAGGGCCAGATGCGGCGCACCTTGCGCACATCCAGCGGCAGGCCTCCGGTGCGGTTGGCCTCGCCCTCGCTGCCAAAGGTGTAGTCCACATTGCCCAGCGCGTCGGCCAGCTCGAATTCCGGGTGCCGCTGCAGAAAGGCCGCCACCTGCCCCTCGTCCTCTTCCGGCGCAAAGGTACAGGTGGAATACACCAGCTGCCCGCCGGGGGCCAGCGCGGCGGCGGCGCAGTCCAGGATCTGTGCACCCAGCTCAGCGCACTGCTTTACCAGCGCTTCACAGTGCTGCTGCCGGGCCACCGGCTCCTTGCGGAACATTCCCTCGCCGGAACAGGGGGCATCCACCAGCACCCGGTCAAAAAACTCCGGCAGGGCCTCCGCGATGCGGGCAGGCGTCTCGTTGAGCACAACCGCATTGGACACGCCCATGCGTTCCAGATTACTTTTCAGGATCTCGGCGCGGGCCGCCACATATTCGTTGCTCACCAGCACGCCCCGCCCCTGCAAAGCCGCTGCCAGCTGGCTGCTCTTGCCGCCGGGGGCCGCGCACAGGTCCAGTACCCGCATGCCGGGCTGCACTCCCAGCAGCGGGGCTGCCGAGGACGCCGACGGCTCCTGCGAGTAGAACACGCCCGCGTGGTGGTACGGGTGGCGTCCGGGTTTGAACTCCGGCGCATGCACCACAAAGGCCGCTTTGCAGAAAGGCGACACTTCCAGCGGGAAGTCCGCTTTCTGCGCAAACTGCTCCGGCATCGCGCGCAGGGCTGACACGGTCACGCCGCGCTCGGCGGCCTCCTGCGGGGCGGCATACAGCTGCTCGTACCGCGGGCCCAGCAGGGCGCGTTCCCGCTGCTCAAAATATTCCGTAGGCATAGTACATTCCTCCTGTGGATGCATAAAGCGGCCCTGCGCGGCCACACTAGGCTTTGTGAGGGCACACCGCCCCCGCACTTGAAAACCGAAAGGAGATCCTTCACGATGGAAAACCGTACCGAGAACCGCAGCAACAACTGCAAGAACCAGACTTCCAACCGCACCAGCAATCAGACCACCAACAGCGCCGCCAACGAGCACAAGCACCCCAACCAGTACACCAAGGGTGCCGACGATGAGAGCGCCAAGAACAGCGTGAACAGCCGCAGCGCCAAAAACAGCCGCTGATGCTGCCCCCGCCGCGCCTGACCGGACCACAGGCGTAAACGCAGAGCCCGCCGCCTTCCGGCACTGTTTTCCAGTGCGGAAAGCAGCGGGCTTTCGGCGTTATCTGGTTTCGTTGGGGTCGAACTGCTGCCATAGGGTGTCGAACAGCTCGTGCACCCGGTCCAGCTGCCCGTTCAGGTACAGCCAGCCCAGCAGGCACTCAAAGCCGGTGGAGGCACGGTATTCCTCCGGGGAGGCGTGCTTGGACACGCTGGCCTTGCTGGCATTGCGGCCCCGCTTGAACATGGCCAGCTCGTCCTCGGTGAACAGCGGCTCCAGCAGCTGCTCTTCCCGGAACTGCGCCCGGGCCGAGACATACTTGACCTTTTCGGCGTTCAGGCGCCCGGCCGACAGCCGGTGATGCTCTGCCAGCCGCTGGCGCACCAGCAGTTCCAGCACGCTGTCGCCCACAAAGGCCAGTGCCAGCGGGCTGAGCTCCCGCGGGTCGATCTTTTCCGATTCGTTCATAGATGGTTTCCTCAAAACCCTCTCAGGCTCGCATTCGCTCGCCAGCTCTCCCGAAAGGGAGAGCTTTTTTCGCGCCTTTCCTCACACTGCACAAAACCTCGCCCTTCGGGAGAGGTGGCAGCGCGGCAGCGCTGACGGAGAGGGTTCTTCCATTTTAGAAGATATAGTCGAACTGATACTCGCCGATGAGGATGGTATCGTTCTCTTCCACGCCCTTCTGCACCAGCGCGTCCAGAATGCCGCTCTCGCCCAGCTGACGCTGGAAGTACTGCAGGCTCTCGTAGTCGTCCACGTTGCTGCCGGCCAGGATATACTCCAGCCACGGAGCTTCCACGCTCCACACATGGGCTTCCATCCGCTTGATGGTAAAGGCGCGGTCGTTGGCCTTGGGCTCCGGCTTCTTGTACTCGGGGGTGAACACCGGCACCGGCGGGATGTCCTTCAGGCGGTTGTACACCAGACCCGGCAGCTCCCGCACGCCCTGCATGGTGGCGGCGGAGATGGGCACGAAGGTCAGGCCCTTGCCCTCCACATAGGTGCGGAACGCTTCGATCTGCTCCTCGGTGGCCAGACCGCACTTGTTGCCCACCACGATCTGGGGGCGCTTTGCCAGCTCGGGGCTGAAATTGACCAGTTCTTCGTTGATCTTTTCAAAGTCGTCCACCGGCTCACGGCACTCGCTGCCGGAAACGTCCACCACATGCAGCAGCAGGCGGCAGCGCTCCACATGGCGCAGGAAGTCGTGGCCCAGGCCGATGCCCTCACTGGCACCCTCGATCAGGCCGGGGATGTCGGCGCAGACAAAGCTGGCACCCTCGCCCACCGACACGACGCCCAGAGTGGGCACCAGGGTGGTGAAATGATAGTTTGCGATCTTGGGTTTTGCCGCGCTGATGACCGAAATCAGGGTCGACTTGCCCACATTGGGGAAGCCGATCAGGCCCACATCCGCGATCAGTTTCAGCTCCAGCGTCACCTGTATGTCCTCACCGGGCATGCCGGGCTTGGCAAACTTGGGGATCTGGCGGGTGGGGGTGGCAAAATGTGCATTGCCGTAGCCGCCGCGGCCGCCCTTGGCGATGGTGACCGGGGTGTGGTCCGACAGGTCCGCGATGACCAGGCCGCTCTCGGCGTCCTTGATCACGGTGCCCAGCGGCACCTTGATGACAAGGTTCTCGGCGTTCTTGCCGTGGCACAGGCTTGCGCCGCCCTTGCCGCCCTCCGGGGCCACATACTTGCGCTTATAGCGGAAGTCCATCAGGGTGCTCAGGTGGTCGTCCGCCACAAAAATGATGTCGCCGCCCCGGCCGCCGTCGCCGCCGTCCGGGCCGCCTGCGGCCACGAACTTCTCACGATGGAAGCTCACTGCGCCGTCGCCGCCCTTGCCCGCGTGGAGCCATATCGTGGCGATGTCGATAAAGTTGGTTTGTGCTGCCATACAGCCCCCCTCCTTATTTTTTCATCAAAAAGAGCCGGGCCAAAACGGTCCGGCTCTGCGGTTGCAGTTATTCAGAAAGAAGTTACTGCTTGACGCTGCACTTCTTGCCGTTCTTGCCCACGCGCTCAAAACGGACGGTGCCGTCCACCAGAGCAAACAGGGTATCATCGCTGCCCTTGCCAACGTTCTCACCCGGCATGATGTGGGTGCCACGCTGACGGACCAGGATGTTGCCGGCCAGAACGAACTGACCATCTGCACGCTTGGTGCCCAGACGCTGTGCTGCGGAATCGCGGCCGTTCTTGGTGCTGCCTACGCCCTTTTTATGTGCCATTGTAATTTACCTCCTTAGCCGTTGATCGCAGTGATCTCAACCTTGGTGTAGGGCTGACGATGGCCCATACGGCGAGCACTGTGCTTCTTTGCGCGATAGGTGATGATGTTCAGCTTCTTGCCCTTGCCATTCTTGATGACCTTGGCAGTGACGGTAGCGCCTTCCACAACGGGAGCGCCAACCTTGACCGAACCCTCCTCGCCGATAGCGAGAACCTGATCAAACTTCACTTCGGAGTCGGCCTCAACGTCCAGCTTTTCGATGTAGACGATGTCGCCCTGCTCCACGCGGTACTGCTTACCGCCGGTAACAATGATTGCGTACATTTTGTTCATTCCTTTTCGTTGTACTCGCTGGTCGTAAAGGCAGGCCCCTACGGGGGTCATTTCAGGCGCCCACACCACGCGGCTAGAATAGTATAGCAAAAAAGCGCCCGGAATGCAAGAGGAAATTTTCCCTTTTGCGCAGATTTTTACGCTTTTTTCTGCCCAGCCCGCTCTATGGCGGCCTTCACCTGTGCATTATAGGCTTCGGTCCTTTCCAAAAACAGCTTACGCGGGCTGGAGGCCGGCAGCTGGGTGTCGGCACCCGCAAAGGCGATGGGGCCGTCCAGTTTCTTCATGGCGGCCTTGTTCTCTGCCGTCATGGCCAGCGGCACCATCAGCGGTTTGCCCTTGAATTTGCGGGTGAAGTAGATTTCTGCCGCCACACCGGCCACCACGGCAATGCCGGCCAGCAGCTGGGACACCCGCAGGCCGATGGAGGGCACCAGCATCAGGCTGTCGGTGCGCAGCGCCTCGATCCAGAAACGGCCTGCGCCGTACCAGATCAGATACCGCAGGGTGATGTCGCCGTTGAACTTGCGCTTTTTGATGTAGCGGAACAGCAGGAAGAAGCCCACAAAGCACCAGATGCTCTCATACAAAAAAGTGGGGTGCACCGGCAGGTTGGGGTCGATGGTCACACCGTTCTGCACGGTGACCGTGCTGCCCATCGTAAGAGCGGGTGCCCTCGCTGTACATGCCCCAGGGCAGGGGTGGTGTTGCAGCCAAAAGCCTCCTGATTGAAGAAGTTGCCCCAGCGGCCGCAGCACTGCCCGACGAGAAAGCCCATGGCGGTCAGGTCAAACATGGGCAGCACCGGCACGCCGCGCCACTTGCAGGCCAGGCCGCCGAACAGAAAGCCGCCGATGATGCCGCCGTAGATGGCAAGCCCCCGTCCCGGATGGCGATCATCTCCCAGATGCTCTGGTATTTAAACGGTGCCATGGCCACATAGTAGGCCCGGGCACTGACGATGCCCAGCACCACGCCGATCAGGATCACGTCCACCATGCCGTCCGGGTCCACCCCGAACTCGATGCTGTGGCGGAACGCAAACACCAGCGCCAGGCACAGGCCCACGGCGATGCACACGCCGTACCAATAGATATGGACCCCACCGATGGAAAAGGCCACCCGGTTCAGATGAAAGCTGAGGCACAGGCCCGGAACTGCACCAGATTTGTCAATTGCGTCATTCTTCTTCCTCCTCGTCATCCTCCCCGGGGGCGGTGCCGTCGGGCTGGATGTACATGGTGGCCATGCGGTCGGTGCACAGGATGTGCTGCAGGGCCGCGTCCGCGTCCTCTGCCGTCAGGCCTGCCAGCATGGTGATCTGCTGGGCCACGGTCTGTCCGCTGAGGGCAAAGTCTGCCATCTGGCTGGCCGAGTCCTCCACGTTTTCCAGATTTTCGATCAGCTGGCCGTATTTTTCGTTCTTGCACAGGGTAAAGATCTCGCGGTCCACGCCCTCGGCGCGGATGCGGGCGATCTCGTCCAGCAGCAGCTGCCGCACGGTGTCCGGCTCGTCGCTCTCGCCGGTGAACAGGATGCAGCAGCAGCCGTCCACCCGCAGCACCTCCCCGCCAAAGCCGGGATTCACAAGACCTTCGTCGTACAGGCGGCGGTACAGCGGCGACATGCCGCCCACGATGCAGCAGAGGATGAGGTCATACAGCGCCTCGGTGCGCAGGTCGCCCTCCGGCAGCGGCTCTTCCTTGAAACCGAGGCCGAAGCAGGGCTTGGACACCGGCATTTTCAGGGTCGTTTCGGTGGTGACAAGGGTCATGGGCTCCGGCGTCCACAGCCGCTGCACCCGCTCGGTGCTGCGGGGTTCCATCAGGCCGTGGCGCGCGCAGGCGGCCAGCACCCGTTCCATGGTGGTGTCACCAGCGGCGGCCAGCACCATGTTGTCCGGGGCATAAAAGGCCCGGCAGCTGTCGTAGAGCATCTCCGGGGTGATCTCGGCAATGCTTTCCACCGTGCCCGCAATGTCGCTGCGGATGGGGTGGCTGTGATACAGGCACTCGAACAGGCCGGTGATGAGCCGCCAGTCCGGGCTGTCGTCGTACATTTTGATCTCCTGCCCGATGATGCCCTGCTCCTTGGCAATGGTCTGCTCGGTGAAGTAGGGGTGGGTCACCATGCCCAGCAGCACATCCAGACTCTCGTCCAGCTGCTGGGTCGCGGTGAACAGATAGCAGGTGCGGTCAAAGCTGGTAAAGGCGTTGGCGTTGGCACCGGTCTTGGCGTACTTTGCAAAGGCGTCGCCGTCCTGGTCCTCGAACATCTTGTGTTCCAGAAAATGCGCCACACCCGCCGGCAGATGCACCGTTTGCCCGTTCAGGCAGAAATCCCGGTCGATGGAGCCGAACTTGGTGGCATAGATGACGTGGGTGCTGGAGTAGCCCGGCATGGGCCGCACCAGCACGGTCAGGCCGGAGGGCAGCACCTTCCACTGGTCGGCCACGGCCTGTTCCAGCACGGTCTGTTTGGTATCAGGCATGGGTCGGTTCCTCCTTTGTGAGCAGATAGCTGACCGACAGGGTCAGCTGGCGCAGGATGCTGCGCACGTCCTCCTTGGTCACCGCCTGCAGGGCCGCGCGGGCCTGGGCCGGGGGTCTGGATGGGGGCCGCACTGTTGGCACCGGCCCGCAGCACCTCGATGTAATACCAGGTTTCCATGCCGCCCAGGCTGTCCTCCACGCCGTTCATGCCGCTGAGCAGGCCCCGGCGGCAGTCCTCCAGCTCCTCATCGGTGATGGGGCCGGTGCACAGGTCGGCCAGCTCCTTGAGGATGGCCTGTTCGGCGCGGGCCGCGTCGGCGTGCTCCACACCGCTGTTCACGGCCATGCTGCCGGTAAAGCTCTGGAAGGAGGCCGAGCAGTAGTAGCACAGGTGGTCGCGCTCCCGCACATTCAAGAACAGGCGGCTGGTCACCGAGCCGCCGTACAGGGCCATGGCAAGGCGCACAGCGGCCAGCTGCTGGGGCTGCATGGGCTGCCCCAGCGTAAACAGCATGCACAGCTTGGCCTGCACCATGTCAAAGGTCTCGGTCTTGTGCACCGGCTCCTGCCGGGGGTGGCCATATTTTCCACCAGCGGCAGCGGGGCCCGGTCGATGGCGGTCAGCTCGGCCAGCAGCGCATCCCGGATGGCCGCCGTCTGGGCATCGTCGCAGCCCAGCACGATGAGCTCGATGCTGGCGGTGCGCAGCATTTCGCGGTAAGCCGCGGTCAGCTGCCGGGGTCAGGCCGTCCACCTCTTCCAGATAGCCCTCCTGCCGCACGGCGGCGGGGCTGTCGCCGAAAAAATTCCCGGTTGGCCTGCCGCAGGCAGTAGATGCGCTTGTCGTTTACTTCATCTTCCAGTGCCTTTTTCAGCATCTGCTTTTCGATCTCCACGGCCTGCGGGTCAGAACACGCCGCCCACGAAGGCCGGGTGGAAAGCCGCCCCCAGCGCAATGGAGGCATATTCACGGGTCAGGTCAAGGGCTCCCCTTCCAGCGCAAACCGATCCTTGATGCCGGTCACGCTGACGCACAGGTTGTGGTTGCAGCCCATGGGGCGGGCGTCCACGGTCAGGTCTGCGCCGTACAGCTTTGCCAGCTTCTTGGTCAGCAGGGTCATGTCCGGGCAGTCCGCATAGCCGCGCTCCAGCACCAGCGGCAGCAGGGCGTGAGCCGTGGCCGTCGCCCGCTTTGCCGGGAAGGCAAAATGGATGCTGATGCGGCAGCGGTTGAATTTTTCCGCCGGGTCCCAGGAAAGATGCACGCCCGGCGCAATCCATTCGTTTCAATTGGTATTCCGTCATTCGCGCGCCAGGGTGATAGCGTTTTTTTTCAAAGGTCTCGTTGGGGCCTTCTGTTCAGGGCCAGAAATTCCTCCAGGCTCAGGCCGCTGGCACGGATGGCAAGGGCGTTTTCCACCCCTACATACCGCCAGTGCCAGGGAGCAAAGGCCATGCCCGTGGCCGCCTGCCGGTCCTCCGGGCAGCGGAGGATGAAGCCATATTCGGCAGCATAAGCCGTCAGCCACTCATAGGCCCGGCTCTGGGCAAACGTCTCATCTTTCGTTGCGCTGTCCGCCGCCAGAATATCCGCCGCGTATCCGGTGGCGTACTCGCTGGCCTCCGGCATGGGCACGGTCATGGCGCCGCTTCGGCAGAGGCTTCCTCTTCCGAGGCCTTTTTCCAGGTACGCCTGTTTTGCGGCATCAAAGGGCCTGCCGGGCAGCCGCGTCCTGATAGCCGGTTTCCAGCGTCAGGGCAATGCCGCTGTTCCGGGCAGCCTCGGCCATGGTGCGGTACTGCTGAGCAGCTTCCGCTTCCAGCTGCTGGCCCGTGGCATCGTCCGTCCACGGCAAGTTCCGTGGAGCGGGCTCTGCCGTCAAGGGGGAGGTTCGCGTTCACCAGCGCCAGCCGCCCGTCCGCAGGTCAGAGGGTAGTAGGCACTGCCGTCATACTGCTGGGCCTCAAACACCTCCGGCCCGTCCGCAATGAGGGCGTGGGCCTTGGGGCAGCAGCCAGAGGATTCCCGTGGTCATCAGGACCATGGCTCCGGCACAGGCACCCAGAAAAAACACCCAGTTACGCACCAGGCCGCAGACGGCGGCGGATACGACGCTGGCGGCGGGTCGGCTGCGGGGCAGCGCGGCGGGGGGTAGCTTGATTTTGCTCCATAACGAATGTTCCCTTTCGCTCACAGCATGTGCAAAACTGCGTCTGCGGCATTTACAGACACAATTTATATTATACACCCCTTTTTATTGGGTGTAAACGGAAATGGATGTTAATATACCGCCCCCTATCTACTCTTTTTGTGAAACAGTATGTTATAATAAAATTGCTGCCCTTTCCACTCAATCCCATTGAGATGGGAGGTGATACCGATGACCACGATTTCATCATTTGTACTGTCTGTCGTAGCAGGTGTGGACTACATTTGCAAGTGGCTTGACAAACAGCATAAGGACAACAAGCAGGGCAAAAAGGCCCCCTGTGAGCTGCAACTCCGAGGGGGGTCATCTTTTTGGTGATACCCATGACAACGAGTATCTCATCATTTGCACTTTTATTATATGCGATTTTCCGAAAAAGTCAAGTCCTATCTTAGTCGAACAGCATATCGTGGATGGCGCTGACAGCCTTGTCGGCGTCGGCACGGTCGATGATGCAGGAGATCTTGATCTCGCTGGTGGAGATCATCTTGATGTTGATGTTGTTGTTGGACAGTGCCTCAAACATCTTGGAAGCCACGCCGCTGTGGCTCTGCATACCGGCACCAACGATGGAGACCTTGGCGCAGGTCTCGTCGCAGGTGATATCCTGGAAGTTTGCTCCCTTCGCGCGCGTTTTCAGTGCAATGTCGGCATCGCCCTCAGAGCAGGTAAAGCTGATGTCTTTCTTGCCGTCGCGGCCGGTGGACTGCAGGATGATGTCCACGTTGATGTTCTTCTGAGCCAGCAGGCCCAAAGATCTTGAAGCTCATGCCCGGCTCGTCGGGAACGTTCAGAATCGTAATAAACGGCAACGTCGGTGTCCTTTGCGACGCCCTTGATCAGCATACCTTCCATGTCCTTTGTAACCTCCTTGACTACCGTACCGGGACGGGATTCAGGCTGGAGAGCACCTCCAGCTCCACGTTATACTTCTTTGCCAGCTCAACACTGCGGTTGTTCAGCACCTGTGCGCCCAGGGATGCCAGTTCCAGCATCTCGTCAAAGGTGATCTCGTCCAGCTTGCGGGTGTTGCGCACCTTGCGGGGTCGGCGGTGTAAACGCCTTCTACGTCGGTAAAGATCTGGCAGCGGTCTGCGTGCAGGGCTGCTGCAATGGCAACGGCACTGGTGTCGGAGCCGCCGCGGCCCAGGGTGGTGATGTCATCCAGCTTGTTCAGGCCCTGGAAGCCCGCCACCACCACCACGCGGTTGCGCTCCAGCTCGGAGGAGATGCGCTCGGTCTCCAGGCGGCTGATGCGGGCCTTGGTGTAGGCACGGTCGGTGCGGAAGCCCGCCTGCCAGCCGGTCAGGCTGATGGCATGGCAGCCCAGCTCGTTCAGGGCCATGGCCAGCAGCGAAATGCTGATCTGCTCGCCGGTGGCCAGCAGCATATCCATCTCACGCGCCGAGGGGTTGTGGGTGATCTCCCCTGCCTTGGTGATCAGGTCATCGGTGGTGTCGCCCTGTGCGGACACCACCACTACTACATCATTGCCCGCGTTGTGGGTGTTGGCCACAATGCGCGCTACGTTGAAGATACGGTCCCGGTCCTTCACCGAAGAACCGCCGAACTTCTGTACGATCAACGCCATATCTTGTCACTCTCCTCTTTTTGCCCCTCGGAACTGCGAGGGGGGGTACGCCGGGCGGAAGCAGCAGGCAGTCTCCTTGCACTTCCTTTCCCCATTTATCATTCCACGGTTGCGCCGGTGTTATCGGCATCCAGTCGCAGCAGTGTAAATGCTTCACATCCGTCCAGACCTTCCAGCAGCTCCAGACCCTTTTCCAGCTTGGTATAAAACTTTTTCGGCATCGGCCTTTTCGGCCACCGCCATCACGGTGCTGCCCGCGCCGGACACATACACAGCCTTTGCCCCGCACAGACGTGCCATGTCGAACACTTCTTTGGAGCCGGGCATCAGGGGCATGCGGTAGGGCTGGTGCAGCTTATCCTCGGTGGCAATGGCCAGCAGGTCGTGCCGTCCCTCACAGAAGGCCGCCGGCACCAGTGCCGCGCGGGACAGGTTATACACCGCATCCTTGTGAGACACTTCCTTGGGCAGTGCCGCGCGGGCCGCTTCGGTCAGCAGCTTGTAGTCCGGCACGATGGCGGCAAAGCAGAGCGTTTCGTCCACGTTCCGCTTGACCGAGTACACCTTGCCGTCCTCGAACACGCTGCTGGTCAGGCCGCCCAGCAAAGCCGGGGCCACGTTGTCCGGATGCCCCTCGATGGAGGTGGCCAGCGTCAGCAGCTCCTGGGTGTTGAGCACATCGCCCAGCATCCGGTTGGCACCCAGCAGGCCCGCGATGATGCAGGCCGACGAGGAGCCCAGGCCCCGCGCCATGGGGATGGGGTTGGTCTGGGTGATCTTGAGGGGCGGGATCTGCTTGCCCACTTTCTCGAACAGTCCCTTGGCCGAGCGGTACACCAGGTTGCTCTCGCCGCGGGGGATGCGGGTGCCGTCTGCGGACGAGATGTCCAGCACTTCGCTTTCTTCAAAGGTCACCGTGTTGTACAGGGTGACCGCCAGGCCCAGCGCATCGAAGCCGGAGCCGATGTTCGCGCTGGTGGCCGGGACCGAAACCTTGATCTTCATTGCCGGTGCCCCTTTCTTATGCTTCCTCGGGCAGGCGCTTGAGCACCAGCTTCACGCTGCCGCCCACGGCCTCCACCTTGCGTGCTGCCTCGGCCAGTGCCTTTTCGTCGGCACGCTCCACAAAGTAGGAGCAGCCGTCGTAGCGCTCATCCACCACCTTGCCGTAGCCGTAGATGGCTTCCACCACAGCAGGAGCAATGCCCGCCACACGCACATAATATGCGGCAGGGGTCGGGTCGGTGAGCATGCCGTCCACCGGCTCGGCAGGCTGCCAGAACAGGCTGTCGTGCACCTTGGAGCCGTGCTTCAGGGCGTCCACCACGTCTGCCACCACGGCACTGGCGGTGGGCAGCTTGCCGGCACCCTTGCCGTAGAACACCACGTCTCCCAGCATATCGCCCTTGACCAGCACCGCGTTGAACACGTCGTCCACGCTGGCCAGCTGGTTGGCCCGGGGCACCAGGCAGGGCTCCACGCCGGCAGCCACGCTGCCGTCCTTGCCCAGCTTCATCCAGGCAATGAGCTTGATGACACAGCCCATCCGCTGGGCAGCCTTGACATCCCCGATGGTAATGGCCCGGATGCCCCGGGTGGGGATGTTCTGGGGGTAGATCTGGTGGCCGCAGACCATGGAGGACAGGATGGCGATCTTGCGGCAGGCGTCCCGGCCGTCCACGTCATCGCTGGGGTCCTTGGTCTCGGCGTAGCCCAGCTCCTGGGCGATCTTCAGCGCATCGTCAAAGCTCAGGCTCTCCTGCACCATCTTGGTGAGCATGAAGTTGGTGGTGCCGTTCACGATGCCCTGGACCTGGCTGATAACGTTGGCGGCCAGGCACTGGTGCATGGGGGTGATGATGGGGGTGCCGCCGCCCACGGATGCCTCAAACAGGAAGGCACAGTCGTGGGCCTTGGCCAGACCCAGCAGCTCGGCACCGTAGGTAGCCACCATCTCCTTGTTGGAGGTGCACACGCTGCGGCCTCTCTCCAGGCAGGCCTTAACGTATGGGTAGGCAAAACGGGTGCCGCCGATGGTCTCCACTACCACCCGGACCTCCGGGTCCTGCAGGATGGTGTCGATGCTCTTGACGAACAGGTTTGCAGCCGGGTGACCCGAAAAATCCTTCGGGTCCAGGATGTACTTGACCTCCACCGGCTCCCCGGCGCGGCGCGACACGCCCGCAGCGTTGCGGCACAGCACCTCGTACACGCCGCTGCCCACCGTGCCAAAGCCCAGAATTGCAATTTTAGCCATTTGCGTTCCCTCTCCCTCTGTTACAGATTGTACCCGCAGTGCACGCCCACCACCATGCGCTGGCGGGAGAGCTTCTCAGTCAGCTCCTCGGGGTCATCTGCATGGTATCGGTGCGGATGGTCACCGCCACAAGGGCGGCCCCGTTTTCCGGCGTGGACTGGTTGATGGTCACGATGCTGGCCCCGGCGGCACTGATGCCGGCCAGCAGGCTCTGCAGTGCACCGGTCTCGTCCCGCAGGGTCGCCATCACGGTGATGACTTCCCGGCCGTTCTCCGAGTCAAAGATGCAGTCCTTATACTTGTAAAAGGCGCTGCGCGACAGGTCCACGGCGCGGGTCGCAGCCGAAATGCTGCGGGCTTCCCCGCTGGCCAGAAGCTCCTTGGCGCGGACCACCTTGAGAAATACCTCCGGCAGGACCTGTGCGTCCACCAGATAAAAGCGGCGTTCCAACTTGTTCACCTCACAAACACAAGTGTTCTTGCAGAGAATATAATAACATCCGACCCCCTGCAATGCAAGAGGCCGGATGTGATTTTGGCAGATTATCCAGTTTTGACTCGTGAAGTACCGTTTTTCCTTGCCGGTATTGCGGCTCGGCGGGGGCGCAAAAGTGCGACTCTTGTTGTTCTTCGTCCACGCTCGGCGCACAGATCAGTCGGTATCGAGGTTGCTTGTATCTGTGGGGATGACAGTCTGCTGGGGAGCTTCCTCTGCCGGGGCCGCCGGATCCGCTGCCTGCGTGGAGGCACCGTGCGAGTAGGTGCAGGTGTCGGGCAGGTCGTCGGCACGGTAGTAGCCCACTGCCGTGCTGGGGCAGGAGCTGCCGGCCAGCAGGCCGCTCTGGGTGCAGTAGCGGCGCTCCACCACCCCGGACGAGGCCGGGAAGGCCTTGTACGGCAGGTCTGCCTGAGCCTGTTCCATCAGGGCCTTCCAGGCCATGACGCAGGTGCTGGTCTTAGCCTGCTGCTTGGTCAGGGTCTTGGTCATGTCATAGGGCGCATCGTAGCCCCACCACACGGCCGTGACGTAGTAGGGGGTGCCGCCCACGAACCACAGATCCTTTTCGTCACTGGCCGTACCGGTCTTGCCAAAGGCTTCCATGCCGTTGGATTTGGGGTAGCGGCCGCTGGCGGTGCCCACGCTGGAGTACAGCACGTTCTTCAGCAGGCGGTTCATGACATACGCAGTGTCGCTGGTCAGGGCCTGATAGCTGGTGGCGTTGTTTTCCAGGTAGATGTTGCCGTCCCGGTCCAGCACACGGGTGTACAGGTGCGGGGTGGTATACTCACCGTCGTAGAAGATCTGGAAGGCCGACGCCAGTGCCATGGGGGTCACGCCCTTGGTCTGGCTGCCCATGACCATCTGGGCCAGACCCACGTCATTGGCGGGGTCCAGCGTGGTCAGCTGCAGGGTGTTGTACAGGAAGTTGAAGATGTTGCTTGCGCCCACAAGGTCGCCCACACGCACCGCAATGGTGTTCAGGGGGCGGGCCAGGCCGTTCCACAGCGGCACATCGCTGTTGTCGCCGTAGTTGCCGCCGTAGTTGCGGGGCCAGCTGCGCCAGGCGTTGGGGTAGGCACGGAGCTGCTTGTCGGAAAGGCCCATCAGGCCGTTCTTGCGGCAGTAGTCCTCATCCCGGATGACCATGTCCTGCTTCTGGTACAGGGGCGAATTGTTGAGCATGGTGGACCAGTTCACCAGCCCGTACTCCACGCCCAGTGAATAGGCACCGATGGGCTTGATGGCGGAGCCGGTCTGCCGCTCCACGCTGTAGGCGCGGTTCAGCGAGAGGCTCTTGGTCTTTTCGCCCAGACCGCCCGCGATGGCCAGCACGTTGCCGTCGTAGTCCAGCGTGACCATGGCCGCCTGGGTGCGCACGTTGCGGTAATAGTAGACGGTGCCGTCCTCGGCAACGCGGGTCTTGGGGGTACCGTCGTCGTTCATCACCTGAACGTCGTCATCGGAAATGGAGGTCACCTCTTCCTCATGCCAGCCGGCCGGGAAATATGCGTCGTTCGCATTCAGCATCAGGTTCTCCATCTGGGACTGCAGCTTGGTGTTCACGGTAGCCTCGATGGTAAAGCCGCCGGTGTACAGCATCTTCTGGGCGTCCGCCTCCGAGATGCCCTCCTTGGCCATGATGTCCTCCACCACTTCCTGGAACAGTGCATCGGTGAAGTAGGAGGTCACGGAGGTGTTCTTCTTGTCGCTGTCGTCCTCCGCCAGCGTCAGGGGCTGGGCGGCGGCGTTGCGGTAGTCCTCCTCGCTGATCACACCCTGCTGCCACATGTTGTACATGATGAAGTTTCGGCGGTTGATCAGGTTCTCAGGATTGGTGTAGGGGTTGTAGTTGGTGGGGTTCTTGGTGATGGAAGCGATGGTGGCACACTCCCACAGGGTCAGCTCGCTGACATCCTTGTTGAAGTACTCGTTGGCCGCCGTCTGAACGCCCTGGATGGTGCCGGTGAAGCTGATGGTGTTCAGGTACGCCTCCAGGATGGTCTCCTTGGAGTAACTGCGGCTCAGGCAGAGCGCACGGTAGATCTCACGCAGCTTACGCAGAGCGCCCTCGATGCCGCTGGCGCTGTTGTCATCGGTCAGGTTCTTGATGAGCTGCTGCTCCAGCGTGGAAGCACCCTGCTTGGAGCTGTAGATGGGCAGCAGATACTCATTGACCATGGCACCAATGGTGCGTTTGAAGTTGACGCCCGGCTCGTTGTAGAAATCCTTGTCCTCGGTGCAGATGAATGCATACTGCAGATTGGTGGGGATCTGCTCCAGGTCGGCCCACACGCGGTGGCTGTTGGAGGAGCGCAGGGTGGCATACTCCACCTGTGCACCGGTGTCCGGATCGTTGGCCATGACCACGCTGGACTGGCTCAGCTGGATGTTGTCCAGATCCAGCAGGTCGCCGTCGTTGGCCGTGGCCTGCACCACATAGAACACCATGCCCACAGCCAGCAGGCTGCCTGCCATGATGCCCAGGCACAGCAGGGTGGCAATGGTGCGGCCGATGAACCGCAGGATCGGGTGCTTTGCCTTTTCCTTCGGTTCCTTCGGAGCCTTTCCGGGCTTCCCGGGTTCCCCGACCGGCTGCTCCCGGCGGCTCTGGCTCACATTTACCTTACGTCCCGCCGCAGACTGCGAAGAACTGCCTTCGCCGCCCCGGTGGATCTTTCTCATCTCATTGCTGGAGATAGGGATCGCCTCCTGACCCATACTGGTAAACTGCAGCGCACGCGGCGCTGTGATCTTCCTTTCAAAAACCGCTGGTCACCCAGCATACGATACCATATTATAGCACGCCGGCCGGACGCGGGCAAGGACCAATCTTCTGCCGCGGGGCCGATGTCCCATTCAATCATGGTCAGTATACCACATCCGGCCCGGCAAAGTACAGCATTCCACCGCAAAAAATGATTTTCCGGCGCACTTCCGGGCCATACTTCCGGTAAAACCACGAAAGGGGTGTTCCCTGCCCATGCGCAAATTCGGTCTGTGCCTGTTCTACGGGCTCTGTGTGTTCACCATCGCGTTCAGTCTGTTCTGGATGGCGCTGCCCCGCCTCCCCCTGCCGGAGGCCCCGGCGGACGAAACTCCGCCCATTTCCGGCAGCGTCAGTTCCCTCGTGCAGGCGGCAGCTCCCACGGCGGCGGGCTACTATCTGTGCGACACCGGCGGCCGGGTGGCCGTGTATGCCTGCAATGCCGACGGCACCCCCGGTGCCCTGCAGCAGCTCACCGGCATCTATGTGAACCTTCTGCCCGAAAACGACGTGCTGCGCATCCGGCGCGGCATCCGGGTGCACAGCCTGCCGGAGCTGCAGGCCCTGCTGGAGGACCTGGGCGGGTGATTTTTCTCAGTTTCTTCCAATTTTTATTGACATTGATGCATTAGAATTATATAATCAGAGTATCAAAGCAAAGATTCTTAGTTCCGGGCTTCCGGAGGGAAGGAGTGCATCCAAATGTCTGAACCGGTCAGCATCCGCTACAAGTGCAAGTTCTGCGGCAATCAGCAGAACAAGAGCCTGCGCTCCGGCCCGCCCAACCCCGGCGTCTGCCTCAAGGCACCGGAGGACGGCAAGGGCTGGCATGGCCCGCACAAGTGGGTAGCCGTGCCGCACTGAGCCCGCACCTCATTTCCGGCATCCATCTGCGCAAAACAGCCCCGGACCATTCGGTCCGGGGCTGTTGTTTTTGGGGGTCAGGCTTCCATCTGCTCCAGCGGCACAAGGTACTCCTTGCGGCACTGCTCGTACTCCAGCATGTAGTCCTTGGTGGGGTTGTGGTGCGTGATGCTCTTGAGGGTGTGGGAGTCGTAATCCTCGCCGCGCCTCCATGCCCACCATCCGGACAGCCACGTTGGAGCAGTGGTCGGAGATACGCTCCACGTTGTTCAGCACGTCCAGGAACACCACGCCGGTGTCGATGGAGCACACGCCGTCCTTCAGGCGGCGGATGTGCTGGTCGCGCAGGCGCTCCACCATCACGTCGATCACCTCTTCCAGCGGCTCCACCTGCATGGCCTTCTGGGTGTCGTCACCCTCAAAGGCCTCGCCGGTCACGGTCAGGATGCGCTCCACGGCCTTTTCCAGCAGGATGAGTTCCTTCTGGGCGCTCTCGGAGAAGGAGAGGCCTCCTTCTCGTTCAGCTCCTCGGCCTTTTCCATGATGTTCACGGCATAGTCGCCGATGCGCTCGAACTCGGTGACAAAGTTCAGCAGCTCGGTCACGGCATGGCTCTCGTCATCGCCCAGCTCCTGATCGGTCATCTTAATAAGGTAATTGGAGATGGCCACCTCCATGCGGTCGATGAGGTTCTCCCGCACCTTGATGGCGCTCACGGTGTCCTCGTCCATCTTCAGCAGCAGCGGGCAGCCAGATTGACGTTGCGGGCGGCACGGCGGGACATTTTGACCACCGCGTTCTTGGCTTGCTGCAGGGCCACGGCCGGGCTCTTGAACAGACGCTCGTCCAGCACCGGCATGCTCAGTTCCTGCGCTTCCTCAGCGTTGTCCGGCACCGTGAGCATGGCCAGCTTGTACAGCACCCGCTGCACGGCAGGAACAGCAGCATGGCACCACACGGACAGGGTGTGGATGTTTGCGATGGAGCTCTTGTTCATCACGTCATGCCACATGGGGATGCCGAAGGTGAACTGCACCGCATAGATCAGGGCCAGCAGTACGATGCTGCCGATCACGTTGAAGTACAGGTGGATGAGGGCGGCGCGCTTGCCGTCCTTGGAGGAGCCGCCGATGGTCAGCAGCGGGGTGAAGGCCGTACCGATATGCGCGCCCAGAATGATGGGGATGGCCGAACTGAAGGTGACCAGGCCCGTACTGGACAGCGCCTGCAGGATGCCCACCGAGGCCGAAGAGGACTGGATGAGCACCGTGACCACCAGACCCACCAGCACGCCCAGGATGGGGTTGGTCATGCTGACGAACAGATTCTGGAACGCGGCGCTCTCCCGCAGGGGGGACACGCCGGTGTCCATCAGGCTCATGCCGGTGAACAGGATGCCGAAGCCCAGCATGATCTGGCCGATGTTCTTCTTTTTGGCGTTGCGCAGGAACACATAAAAAATGCAGCCGATAAACGCCACCACGGGCGCAAACGTCTTGGGCTGCATGAGGGTCAGCCACAGGCTGTCGCCTGAGATATCCGCCATGCGGATCAGCTGGCCGGTCACCGTAGTACCAATGTTTGCACCCATGATCACGCCTACCGACTGCGTCAGCGTCATGATACCGGAGTTGACAAGGCCGACACAGATGACGACCGTGCCAGCCGAGGACTGGATCACGCCCGTGATCAAAGTGCCGAAAATAACCGCTTTGAGAGTAGAAGAGGTCAGCTTCTGCAGCACGCCCCTGCATCTTGCCGCCGGCCAGCTTTTCCAGGCCGGCGCCCATGATGGACATTCCGTATAGAAACAGCGCAATGCCGCCCAGCAGAGAGGTGATGTGTGTGATATCCATAGAATCAATGCTCCTATATTGATCTTCGATCTGTCTTTTGACAAAAAGGCATCGCACGGCATTGAAACAGACGAGACCCGTATTCCCCCGCTCAAACGCCGTCTTTTTATTATAGCATTGCGCCCCCATGCGTCCACAACACGGGACCGTTTTTTACAACAAAAATAGATTTTTTACCAACATTTCTGCCGTTTCAGGCTGTTTACTTTGCGGTTCACTTTTTCTGTTATTTTGCTGGTTTTCAATTTTCGTCACGGTTCCTTTTCAAACATTTTACGCAGATTTTACATTAGTTGTTTCAAACCATGTCACTCGGCCAGCTCCTCCATCGCCTCACGCACGGTATCGGCCGAAAAGAGGAACACCCCGCCTGCCGGTGTACACCTCCACATGGCTGCCCACATAACGCATCTCAAAATCCTTCATCGTGTTCCCCTCCTGTTTTGTTCTGTCAGGGGGAGCCTGCCTGCACCGGGCGGTTTGAGTGCCAATAAATTGGATTTTGACTGTATTATCGCACATGCGGCATCCCATAAATCGGACTTTCAAGGCGGAGAGGGGAGGATTTTTGCAAAAAGCAACAAAAAATGCTCCACCTGTCTCCCAAATGGGAAGGTGGAGCATTGCAGGTCCGGTTGTTTTCCGGCGCTCAGTGGGCGGCGGCGTATTCCGGGTGTTCAATGCACGGCCGGGCTGCGTTCCGGCTTTGACATGTGCTGCTGCTCGCGCGGGACTTTTCGTAGCAGTAGCGGATGATGGCCTGCCGACGCACGATGCCAATGAAGATGCCCCGGTCATCCACCACGGGCACAAAGTTCTGGTTCATGGCGGCTTCGATCAGCTGGTCCATGCTGGTGGTCACGGTCACCGCCTTGTAATCCCGCTTGTGGGGAAAGCCGAGATGGGCACGTCCTCTGCAGCTTCCAGATCCAGCCCGTGGAATTTCTTCAGCCCCCAGAGGATGTCTCCCTCCGTCAGGGTTCCCACATACTCGCCCCGGCGGTTGAGCACCGGGATGGAGGCGTAGCGGTTGTTCTCCCATTTTTCCAGCGTCTGCCGGAGGGTAAAATCGTCGTAAACGTACATCAGATCCTGCTTGGGGGAGAGGAAAAACAGAATGTTCATGCCAACAACTCCTAAATCGGTATTTTATGCCGGCGTGTGCGGCCGGATGGATGATTTGGGTACACCATTTTTTTACAGGGGCACACCCGCCGCCCGGTGTGCATCCCCTCTCTCTGCTTTCATTTTAGCACTTTTTCATAGAGGATAAAGCATCCGGAGGGAGTTTTATAATTTTTTACAGATTGTTTGCGGGCATTTATATTTTATTCAGCGCAATCGGTTTGCACCGGACAGCATTTCACACCCGGACGGTCATGCCCTGTCGAACGAACGCACTGCTCTGCCCAGCGTACAGTTTTGCGCAAATTTGTGGGCAAAGGACGCAAAACAGCCAAAAAATCCCCGCTGCCAGCAATTTGAACTGTACAACCGCGCATCGAAGTTGTATAATAGTAGTGGGTGTTTCTCGGTGCAGTCTGCGGTTTTGGCCCGCCTGCACGGCCCCAGACCCTGAATGTGTTTTCTGAAAAATAAATAAAGGAGCAGAGCGATTATGATCACTTCCCGTTTCCCGCTGGGAGATGTCAGCTTTACCGCCGGGTATTTTTCGACCCTCGTGGGTGAGGCGACCAAACACTGCTACGGCGTTGCCGCAATGGCACCCCGTGATATGACCGACGCTGTGCGCAGCCTGGTCCATGGTTCCGATTATTCCGAAAAGGGTGTCCGCGTCACGCAGGAGAATGGACGTCTCGTGATCGAGCTGCACATCGCTGTCAGCTATGGGCTGAACATTTCCACCGCTGCCCGCAGCATCTCGCACCGCGTCAAGGACGAAGTCGAGCAGGCCACCGGCCTGAAGGTCGCCCGCGTGGTGGTCTCGGTGGACGATGTGATCGCCTGATGTCCGTCTGTATCCCCGGCTGCCGGAATTTTTCCGGCCTGATAAGGAGTTTAAAACAATGATTTCTGGTAAGATCCTGCGCGACGCCATCATTTCCGGCGCCAACAACATCAACAATCAGCGCTCCCGCGTGGATGAACTGAACGTCTTCCCCGTCCCGGACGGCGACACCGGCACCAACATGGGCATGACCGTGGGTGCTTCCGTGCGCGAGCTGGAAGCCCTGGATGACAGCTGCACCGTGGCAGAAGCCGCCAAGACCGCCGCTTCCGCCATGCTGCGGGGCGCCCGCGGCAACTCCGGCGTCATCACCAGCCTGCTGTTCCGCGGCTTCTCCAAGGCTCTGGAAGGCAAGAAGGAAGCCGACGTGGCGGATATCGTCGCTGCCCTGCAGAAGGGCGTCGAGGGTGCCTACAAGGCCGTGATGAAGCCCACCGAGGGCACCATTCTCACCGTGGCCCGCGTGGCCAGCGAAAAGGCTGCCGCCAGCGATGCCGCCGACGTGCCCGCCCTGTGGGACGTTGTGATGGCTGCCGGTCAGGAAGCCCTGGACGACACCCCCAACCTGCTGCCTGTTCTGAAGAAGGCCGGCGTTGTGGACGCAGGCGGTCAGGGCATCCTGATCATCTTTGAGGGCATGGGCAAGGGTTCCACGGCGAGCCCATCGTGTCGGGCGGCGAGGCGGCCCCCAACAAGGCCAAGCTCTCTACCGAGAATGCCGGCAAGGGCGTGTTCACCGATGACCTGATGAGGGTGGAGGACATCAAGAACGGCTACTGCACCCAGTTCCTCATCAACAAGGACGAGGGCGTGAGCGCCGCCAAGATCCGTGCCTTTGCCGAGGCAAATGGTGACAGTGTGGTGTGCATTGAGGACGATGATGTGATCAACCTGCATGTGCACACCGCCGACCCCGGCAAGATTCTGACCCATGCCATCCAGTACGGCTACCTGACCAACTTCAAGATCGAGAATATGCACGAGCAGTTCCTGGCCCGCCAGAAGCAGGGCAAGGGGCTGGAGAAGCAGGCTTCTGCCGAGAAGGCTCCCCGCTCAGGCCAGCGAGTTCGTCTACGCTGCTGTGGACCCCAGCCGTGACTACGGCTTTGTGGCCGTGGCCGCCGGTGAGGGCCTGAAGTCCGTGTTCACCGACCTGGCTGCGGACGCCGTGGTCAGCGGCGGCCAGACCATGAACCCCTCCACCGAGGACATTCTGGCCGCCATGCAGAGCGTGCCGGCCAAGACCGTGTTCGTGCTGCCCAACAACAAGAACATCATCATGGCCGCCGAGCAGGCCGAGAAACTGGCCGACCGTCAGGTCGTGGTGCTGCCCACCCGCACCATTCCCCAGGGCATCACCGCCATGCTGAACTTCGACCCCTCTGTGAACGCCGAGACCAACACCATCAACATGATGGCGGCTGCCGACAAGGTGTCCACCGGCCTGATCACCTACGCCGCCCGCGACAGCGAGTACGACGGCAAGCGCATCAAGAAGGGTGAGATCATGGCGTTGGAGAACGGCAAGATCGTTTCCACCTCCACCGATATCACCAAGGCCACCTACCGTCTGGCCCGGGGTATGTGCAAAAAGGACTCCAGCTTTGTCACCATCATCTCCGGCTGCGACGTGAGCGACGAGGACGCCGAGAAGGTTACCGAGATGGTCAAGGCCAAGTGCCCGAACCATGTGGAGGTCAGCCACATCCGCGGCGGTCAGCCCGTGTATTATTATATGATCAGCGTGGGTAAGCAATTCCTCCGGCTGACCTGTTCCCTGAAAAACAGCAACTCCCCTGCCGTGAGCAAATGCCCACCGCAGGGGGAGTTTTTTGTTGTGTTCAGAAGAAGCTCACCTGGCTGCTCTCCGGCAGGTCGCCCAGGGCGCCCACCTGACGCAGACGGTCCAGGATGCCCTGACCGACGCCGGAGGCCTGCTGCAGCTCTTCCACCGAGAGGTACTCTTCGCCGTGGATGGTCACCCGCTCCAGCGCGTCGGCAGCAGCACCGCCCAGACCCTTCAGAGAACTGAAGGGCAGGCGCACCTTGCCGTCCTCCACCACATACTTGGAGCCGCGGCTCTTGCCCAGCTCGATGGGCAAAAACTCGTACCCGCGCACCAGCATTTCGTTCACCAGCTGCAGGCTCACCAGAACGTCCTCGTCCTTGGCGTTCTTTTCCTCCTTCAGGCGGCGCTTGACCTCTTCCATGTGAGCACGGGCCACAGCAGCCCCGCCGATGGCGGCCTCGTAGTCGATGTCGTCGCCGCGCACGGTGAAGTACACCGCATAGAAGGCCTGCGGCTTGTAAATTTTGAACCACATCAGACGGATGGCACTCATCAGATAGGCCACCGCGTGGGCCTTGGGGAACATATACTTGATCTTGCGGCAGCTCTCGATGTACCAGTCCGGCACATCATGCTCCCGCATGGCTTCCTCCCAGCCGTCCTTAAAGCCGCCCTTGGCCACCTTGCCCTTACGCACAGCCCCCATGATGTCAAAGGCCATCTTGGGTTCCAGCCCCTTGCGCAGCAGGTACAGCATGATGCTGTCACGGCAGCCGATGACCTCTGCGATGGTGCAGGTGCCGCTGCGGATCAGCTCATCCGCGTTGCCCGTCCAGACGTCGGTGCCGTGGGACAGGCCCGAGATCTGGATCAGCTCGGAAAAGTTCTCGGGCCGCGCCTCCACCAGCATTCCGCGGACAAAGTTGGTGCCCATCTCCGGGATGCCGAACGTACCGGTCTGGCTGTCGATCTGCTCCGGCGTCACGCCCAGCGCCTCCGGGCTGGTCAGCAGGCTGTAGACCTTGGGGTCGTTCATGGGGATGGAGTCCACCGGGATGCCCGTATATTCCTCAAAATACTTGTAGAACGTGGGCATATCGTGGCCCAGCTCGTCCAGCTTGAGCAGCGTGTCGTGCAGATACTTGAATTCGAAGTGGGTGGTCAGCAGGCCGCCCGCCACGTCGTCTGCCGGGTGCTGGATGGGGCAGAAATCGTAAATTTCGTAGGTGTCCGGCACAACGACCATGCCGCCGGGGTGCTGGCCCGTGGTACGCTTGACGCCCGTGCAGCCCAGCGTGAGGCGGTTTTCCTCGGCGTGGTTCACGGTGCGGCCCCGCTCTTCCAGATACTTCTTGACGTAGCCGTAAGCGGTCTTATCCTGGATACCGGAAACGGTACCCGCCTTGAACACGTTGGCCTTGCCGAACAGCTCTTCCGTGTAGCGGTGCACGTTGGACTGATATTCGCCGGAGAAGTTCAGGTCGATATCGGGTTCCTTTGTCGCCGTAGAAGCCCAGGAAGGTCTCGAAGGGGATATCGTGGCCGTCCACCAGCATCCGGGTACCGCAGTGGGGGCAGTTCTTGTCCGGCAGGTCAAAGCCGTCGTCCACGCTGCCGTCCGTGATGAACTCGCTGTACTTGCACTTGGGGCAGCGGTAATGGGGCGGCAGGCTGTTCACCTCCGAGATGCCGGAGAAGTGGGCTACAGCCGACGAGCCCACCGAACCACGGCTGCCCACCTGATAGCCGCCCGCGTTGGAGTAGGCCACCAGCTTGACCGCGATGACATACAGCACCGCGTAGCCGTGGCCGCAGATGGAGTCCAGCTCCTTCTGCAGCCGCTTTTCCACGATCTCGGGCAGGGGGTCGCCGTAGTCCCGCTTGGCGTGCTCCCAGGTGGCGTCGCGCAGCTGCTGTTCCGCGCCCTCGATGCTGGGCGGGTAGGTGCCCCGCGGGATGGCCCGCACGGTATTGTCGATCATGGCCGCGATCTTGCGCGGGTTCTTGACCACCACCTCGTAAGCCTTCTCCTTGGGCAGATAGTAGAACTGGTTGAGCATATCCTGTGTGGTGCGGTAGAACAGCGGCGGCTGGTTGTCGGCATCCTTGAAGCCGTTGCCCGCCTGCAGCACCGAGCGGTACACGGCATCCTCCGGCTCGGTGAAGTGCACGTCACCCGTGGCGATCACCGGCTTGTGGAGGTCCTCGCCCAGCTTTATGACGGTGCGGTTGAAGTCCTTGATCTTCTCCTCGCTGTCCACCTTGCCCTCGCGCACCATGTAGGCGTTGTTGCCCAGGGGCTGGATCTCCAGAATGTCGTAGTAGGAGGCGATCTTTTTCAGTTCCTCATAGGGGGTGCCGTCCACGATGGCACGATACAACTCACCGGCCTCGCAGGCACTGGTGAGCAGCAGGCCGTCACGGTACTTATTCAGCAGGCTGCGGGGCACCCGGGGCTTTTTGAAGAAGTAGTTGACGTGGGCCTCGCTGACGATCTTGTACAGATTTTTCAGGCCCATCTGGTTGCTTGACCAGGATAATCAGGTGGTAATATCTTCTTCTTCAGCACTTCCCGGTTGCCGCCCAGGCCCGTGTTGATCTCGCTGACTTTGGCCACTTGCTTTTCTTCCAGGTCCTTCAGCATCACACAGAAGATGCGGCCCAGTGCCGGAGTCCTCGCAGGCACGGTGTGCCTCGTAGGCAGGCAGCTCCAGATGCTTGTTGATGGTGCCCTGCTTGTAGTTGTGCAGGCCCGGGTACATCGCCTGCGCCATGGTCAAGGTGTCGATATAGGTCAGGTTCAAACTCGATGCCGCTCCGCTTGGCCGCTGCCCGCAGAAAAGCGGATATCAAAGGAATGGGCGTTGTGGGCCACCAGAATGCGACCATCTGCAAACTTGAAAAACGCTTCCAGCGCCTCGGCCTCGCTGGGGGCGTTGTCCACCATCTCGTTGGTGATGCCCGTCAGCTCGGTGATCTTGGGGGTGATGGGCTTGCCGGGCTTGACAAGGGTGTCAAACTCCTCCACCACTTCCCCGTTGCGCACGATGACGCCGCCGATCTCGGTCAGATACTCCACACCGGGGTCCAGGCCTGTCGTCTCGGTATCGAAGACGCAGAACTCACCGGTCAGCGGCTGCTCTCTGCACGCCGTACACGCAGGGGATCATATCGTCCACAAAGTAGGCCTCACAGCCGTAGATCAGCTTGAAGTCAGGGTCTTTCTTGTGGATGTCATCAGCGGCCAGCATGGCCTCCGGGTAGCCCTGGCAGACACCGTGGTCGGTAATGGCAATGGCCGGGTGCCCCATGCGGTGAGCCAGCCGCACGATGCCGCCCGGGTCGCAGAAGCCGTCCATGCTGGACAGCTTGGTGTGCAGGTGCAGCTCCACTCGCTTGGCGGGGGCGTTGTCTTCCCGCTTTTTCCGCTCCACAAACAGCACATCGTAGGGGTACACGATGTAGTCGTGCTCGTACTTATCATAGGAGCAGTCGCCGCGCACGATGACCGTGGTACCCTTGCCGATGCTCTCCCACTTGGAGCAGTCCTCGCCTTCCTGCGCGCGGATCTTGAGGTTGATGGAGCCGGTGTAGTCCGTGATGGAAACGGTGTAGATCTTGCGGAAATTGCCCTTGACCTCGGTAAAGAAGACATCGCCCCAGATCATGCACTTGCCGCCCTCGCCGCCCAAATCTTTGAGGGGGTGAGGTTCTTTGGGGAGAACATCTTGCCGTGGAAAATGGTCACGGGCTTGTCGGTCAGGTCCAGCCCCTCCACCTTGATGGACGGAGCGGTATTCTTTTTCTCGAACTTGACCACCGGCGGGGCGATCTTGCGCTCCAGCTTTTCCTCCATCTGGTGCTGCTCGGCCTCGCTTACAGCGCTGATCAGGCTGACTTTGGGCGTCACCCCGGTGTGGCGGGCGATGCAGTCTGCCAGCAGCTTTTCAAAGCCCATCTCCTGCAAAAACTTCGTGCCGTGGCGCACCCCGACGGTGATGCTTTGCCCCAGGATGGTGATGCTGCACCGGTCCAGAAAGCCGTTGATGGGCACGCCGTCCCCTTCATTTCCTCCAGCAGGTCCCGCAGGGCGTTTCGTCCATGCATGGCATAGCCGAAGCGGTTCTCGATCTTCAGTTCAAAGCCCTCATAATCGGGCTGCAGCGAGGCCAGCAGCCGGGCGCACAGGCCCTTGTCCAGCGGGGCGGCGCTGCGCAGGGTAAAAATGACCTGCTGGCTCTGCCGCAGCATGCGGGCGTGTTCCACGATCACCTGCCCGAAGCAGGATGCAAACGCCGGGTCCGCCATGAACTGCGGCCAGAGCTGGGAAACGAGTGGTGTCACGGGTGATACTCCTTTTTTTGGGGAATAAGCACAAACTGCCGCGCCTGTGTCCGCAGGCGTGGCAGCAGAGAAAAATTACAATGTTTACAGTTTATAGATCTCGTCCATGAACTGGTCCAGAATGTTGTCACCGGTGAGCTTTTTCACCGGCTTGCCGTGGAGGAACAGCACGGCTTCGCCCTTGCCGCCGGCAATGCCGATGTCGGCCTCCCGGGCCTCACCGGGGCCATTGACCACACAGCCCATCACGGCCACCTTAATGGATTTTTTTGTAGCCTTGCAGCCGCTTTTCCACCTCATTGGCGATCTCGGTGCAGGGGTACTGGGTGCGGCCGCAGGTGGGGCAGGTGATGACCTCCGGCCCTGCCACCGGGAAGCCCACGGCCCGCAGGATGTTGTAACCGGCTTCCACTTCCTTTTCCGGCTCGGCGGCCAGCGAAACCCGGATGGTGTCGCCGATGCCGTCCAGCAGAAGGCCGCCGATGCCCATGCCGGATTTGATCAGGCCCATGCGGTAGGTACCCGCCTCGGTCACGCCCACATGCAGCGGGTAATCGGTGACGGCACTCAGCTGGCGGTAAGCCTCCATCATGCGGGGCACGTTGGAGTTCTTGATGGAAATGACGATGTTGTTGAAGTCGAACTTTTCCAGCAGGCGCACATGGTACAGGGCGCTCTCCACCATGGCTTCCGGGGTAGGAGCACCGTACTTGGCAAGAATGTGCTTTTCCAGGCTGCCGCCGTTGACGCCGATGCGGATGGGGATGTTCTTCTGCTGGCAGGCGTCCACCACCGCCTTCACCCGGTCGTCGTCGCCGATGTTGCCGGGGTTGATGCGGATCTTGTCCACACCCGCGTCGGCGCAGGCCAGCGCAGCGCGGTAGTCAAAGTGGATATCCGCCACGATGGGGATGCTCACCGCGTTCTTCACGGCCTCGATGCACTTGGCGTCGGCTGCGCTGGGGCAGGTCACCCGCAGGATCTGGCAGCCGGCGGCTTCGCACCGCTTTGCCTGTGCCACGTTGCCGGCAATGTCCTCCACCGGCACATTCAGCATGGTCTGCACCGCAATGGGATGGTTGCCGCCAATGGTCACATTGCCGATCTTCACTTCTCGTTTCAACTGCCGCATCCTGTGGTTCCCCTTTCTGTTATACAGCTCCGGTGATGAGCCGGATGATATCGTTGTAGGTTGCAAAGATCATCAGCCCGAACAGCAGCGCAAAGGCCGCAACGGTCAGGCTGCCCTGCAGCTTTTCCGGCACAGCATGGCCGGTGATGCCCTCAATGGCCAGGAACACCACCTTGCCGCCGTCCAGCGCCGGGAAGGGCAGCAGGTTTAAGATGCCCAGGTTGATGGTAATGAGGGCCAGCATCTGCAGCAGATCCTGCCAACCGTAGCTGGCCGCCTGCCCGATGGCCGTCACGATGCCCACCGGCCCGGAAAGATTGTTGATGCTCTCCCGCCCGCGGAGCAGGTCCGCGAGGGAGGTAAAAATGATGCGCCCGTAGTACAGCATACTGTTGCCGGCCTCCCGCAGCACGTTGCGGGGCGTCTTGGCCAACCCGTACACGGTAAAGCCCAGGCTCATGTGCACCTGCCCGGCTTCGTCCGTCCAGGTGTCGAACTGCACATCCGGCAGCTCCACGGTCTGGCCGTCCCGCAGTACGGTAAAGTCAGCCCGGTACTGCTCGGTGCGCACCAGCTCATAGATGATATCGTTGGCCACGAAGCAGCGGCGGCCGTTCACCGCAACGATCTCGTCCCCCGCCTGCAGGCCGGTCTGGCCGCAGAGGGCACCGTCCTCCACGGCATAGATCACCTTGCTGGTCAGCGGGGAACTCTGGGCCGTGAGCAGAATCAGCAGCACCACGAACCCCAGCACAAAGTTCATGACCGCACCGGCCACCATCACCAGCATCCGCTGCCAGACCGGGGCCTCGTTCAGGGGGATACCGATGCCTTCTTCCGGCGGCACCGGGGCGGGTGCCGCTTCCTCCCGCCGGTCACGGGCGGCTTCGGCCTGCTGGCTCTCGGGGCTTTCCTCCCCTTCCAGCGCCACATAGCCGCCCACCGGCAGGGCCCGCAGGGTGTATTGGGTGCCCTTGCGGACGGTTTTCCAGAGGGCCGGGCCCATGCCGATGGAAAACTCGTTGACCCGGATGCCGCAGAGCTTTGCCACCGCAAAGTGGCCGAACTCATGGATGGCGATCACGGCGCTGAACACGAACAGCGCTGCAAGCAGCGTGATAAAAACTGACATTCGTACTCCTAAAAATCAAAGATGTGCCCGCACGAACTCCCGTGCCATGCGGTCGCACTCGTACACATCGCTGAGGGTGTAGTCGCCGCCGAAGCGGTCGCTGTCCACGACGGCTTCCACCAGACGGCCGATGTCCAGGAAGCCGATCTTGTCCTCCAGGAACAGCTTCACAGCTTCCTCGTTGGCACCGTTGGCCGCGCAGGGGCCAAGGCCGCCCTTCTTGATGGCCTTTTTGCAGGCGGCAAGGCAGCGGAAGGTCTCTTCGTCGGCCACATCAAAGGTCAGCACCTTCAGGGCCGCAAAGTCCAGCTCCGGCACCACGCCCGGCACCCGCTTGGGGTAGGTCAGGGCGTACTGGATGGGGATGCGCATATCCGGCACGCCCAGCTGGGCAATGACCGAATGATCGCTGAACTGCACCGCCGAGTGCACGATGCTTTGGCGCTGCACCACGATCTGGATCTTCTCCGGCGGCAGGCCGAACAGCCACACCGCCTCAATGAGTTCCAGACCCTTATTCATGAGGGTGGCGGAGTCAATGGTGATCTTGGCCCCCATGTTCCAGTTGGGGTGCTTGAGGGCATCCGCCTTGGTCTTGGTGCGCAGTTCCTCGGTTTTCATGCCGAAGAACGGCCCGCCGGACGCCGTGAGCAGGATCTTGGTCAGGCTGGGGGCGCTCTCCTTGTCCTGCAGGCACTGGAAGATGGCCGAATGCTCGCTGTCCACCGGAAGCAGCTTGACGCCGTGGCGCTTCACCGCCCGGGTGACCAGATGGCCGCCGGTGACAAGGCTCTCCTTGTTGGCCAGGGCCAGATCGTGGCCGCTCTCGATGGCAGTCAGGCTGGCACCCAGGCCCGCAATGCCCACCACACTGTTCAGCACCACATCCGGGCCGTCCAGCGCGGCCAGCTCCCGCAGGCCCTCCGGGCCGGTGAGCAGCCGGGGCGCACCCGCCCGGCCGGACAGCGCGGCGTCCAGCCTTGCGGCGGCGTCCGGGTCGGTCATGCAGACGTATTTCGGGTGGAATTCCTCGATCTGCTGCAGGATCTTTTCCACATGGCTGTGGGCTGACAGGCCGAACACCTCATACCCCTGTGCCCGGATCACATCCAGGCTCTGGGTGCCGATGGAGCCGGTGGAGCCCAGCAGCGTAATTTTTTTCGACATGGCACGTTCCCCCTTTTTTACTTGTAGAACACCGCCGTGATGACCATGGTCACAAAGGGCGCAATGAACATCACGCTGTCAAAGCGGTCCAGGATGCCGCCATGGCCCGGGAAAATGGTGCCGTAATCCTTGATGCCGCACTGGCGCTTGACCACGCTGGCAAACAGGTCGCCATAAATGCCCAGCACCGCCGCCACACAGGCCAGCAGCGCAATGACAACGTACATCGACACACCGATGTTGGAGCGGGTAAAGGCCTCCATGCGGTCGGCGGCCACCGAGTAGATCAGGGTCGCCACCACGCCGAACACCATGGTGCCCAGCACGCCGCCGATGGCGCCCTCCACCGTCTTTTTGGGGCTGACCACCGGACACAACTTGTGCTTGCCGAAGGCGCGGCCTGCAAAGTAGGCGCAGGTGTCGCCGCCCCAGGCAAAGCAGAGGATGAGCAGGATAAAGAAAACCGCATCGTAGCCGAACTGCTCCACCGGCAGCAGTTCCTTGAGCCGGATAAAGGAGTAGAAGCAGAAGATCACGATGCCCGAAAACACGAGCAGACCGCTGGCCTTCTGGTAGCTGATGGTGCCGTTCCGCACCACCAGATAGATGGCGTAAAAAGGTGACCAGCACAAAGGACACCGGCATGACCAGACGGCGCATGACCATGTAGTTGGAGGTCATCACCAGCAGGGTATACGGCACCAGTGCCGCGTACATCAGCCAGTCCTTTTTGGTAAAGCCCAGCGCATTGTAGATCTCGTGGATGGCAATGAGCGTGATGGCTGCAATGACCAGATTGAAGATCAGCGTGTTGAAGGTGAACATGACGCCAATGAGGACGATGATGCCCACAATGGCTGTGATAATGCGTGTTTTCATAGGTTGGCTCTCCTTTGTTCTGCCGGAAGGCACTCCCCTCTTGCGGGTGCCGCACAACCCGGGGAACGGTCGGGTATTCCGGTCCCTGCGCCGTGCACAGGATATTTTGGGTGTAGTTGCTGCCTTACAGCCCGCCAAAACGGCGGCTGCGGTGATTGAACTCCTCAATGGCGGCGTCCAGGTCGGCACGTAAAGTCCGGCCACAGAACGTCCATTTCCACCAGCTCTGCATAAGCGGCCTGCCACAGCACGAAGTTGGACAGACGCTTTTTTCTCCGCTGGGCCGCAGGATAAAGTCCGGGTCCTTCTGCCCGGCGGTGTACATGGCATCGCTGAGCATCTGCTCGGTGATCTCTTCCGGCTTCAGCTGCCCGGCTGCGGCCTTTTCCGCCAACTGCTGCGCGGCCCGCACGATCTCCGGGCGGCCGCCGTAGTTGATGGCAATGTTCAGGGTCATGCCCGTCTTGACCGACGATTCAGCTTCCAGCTTGTTCATCCGCTGCTGCAGCTTCTCGTCCAGCACGGTGCGGTCGCCCATGAATTTGATGCGGATGTTGCGGTTCTTGTAGTCAAACCCCTTCAGCAGGTATTCGCCGAACAGCCGCATGATGGCGTTCACTTCTTCCAGCGGGCGCTTCCAGTTCTCGGTGGAAAAGGCATAGAAATACACCGACGAAACGCCCAGCTCGTCGCAGTAGTCTGCGATATCGCTGAACACCTCGGCGCCTTTTTTGTGCCCGGCGGTGCGGGGCAGGCCCCGGTTCTTGGCCCAGCGGCCGTTGCCGTCCATGATGATGCCGATGGACAGCCCCTCCGCAAACTCTCTGGGATGTGCCATTTGCTCCTCCCGGCAGCATTGCTGCCCTGAAAAAAGTGCCGCGCACCACAGGCGCTGCTTTTTTGAAAAGCGGCTCCCCCACCAGCGCACGACACCTTACATTGTTGTTCTGCTCAGCGCAGCCGGATCAGACGGACATGATCTCCTTCTGCTTTTCTTCCACGGCAGCGTCGATGTTCTTGATATACTTGTCGGTCAGCTTCTGGACATCCTCTTCCATGGTCTTCTGGGTGTCCTCGGTCAGCTCACCGGCCTTCTTCATCGCCTTGGCCTTGTCCATGGCCTCGCGGCGGACATTGCGGACAGCCACCTTGGCCTCCTCGCCCAGCTTGAGACTTCCTTCGCCAGCTGCTTGCGGCGCTCCTCGTTGGGAGCCGGGAAGTTCAGGCGGATGGTCTGGCCGTCGTCAATGGGGGTGATGCCCACATCGCTGGCCATGATGGCCTTGCTGATGGCGCGCAGCAGGCTGCGGTCCCAGGGAGTAATGGTCAGGGTGCGGGCCTCGCTGACAGCCACGGATGCCACCTGCTGGATGGGGGTGGGCGCGCCATAGTAGTCCACGGTCACCTTGTCCAGCACAGCGGGGTTTGCACGGCCTGCACGCACAGCGGCCAGCTCGCGGCCCAGGTGCTCCACCGAGCTCTTCATCTTTTCTTCGTAAACCTTGGTGTTGCTGCTCATTGTTGTAGTCTCCTGTTCCTGTTGATATATTCGGTGGGCAGAGTGCACCGGGCAGCCCCGCCCTTCATTGTATGTTTCTGCGCAGAAGGCTATACGCGGTCAGCCCTCATACACCAGCGTGCCCACGTTCTCGCCCTGCACAGCCTTTGCGATGTTGTCCGGTCGGCCAGATCAAACACCAGGATGGGCAGCTTGTTGTCGCGGCACAGGGTGGCAGCGGTGCCATCCATGACGGCCAGCTGGTCCTCCAGCACCTTGGTGAAGGTGAGGGTATCGTACTTCTTGGCGTCCGGGTACTTGTGAGGGTCCTTATCGTAAACGCCGTCCACCATGGTGGCCTTGAACATCACATCGGCGCTCACTTCCACGGCGCGCAGGGCCGTTGCCGTGTCGGTGGAGAAGAAGGGGTTGCCGGTGCCGCCGCCAAACACGGCGATCTTGCCCTCGTCCATGGCGCGCAGGGCATCTTTGCGGGTAAAGGGCTGTGCCACCTGGGGCATGGTAATGGAGGTGAACACCTCGGTGGGCACGCCCAGCTGCTCCAGCTTGTCGGAGACGGCCAGAGCGTTCATCACCGTAGCCAGCATGCCGATCTTGTCGGCCAGAGTGCGCTCCATCTTGCCGCTGGAACGGCCGCGCCAGAAGTTGCCGCCGCCCACCACGATACCGATCTGAACCCCCAGATCGTGGGCCTTTTTCACACCGCCGCAGATTGCATCCATGGTCGGCTCGTCAAAGCCCATGCCTTTTTCGCCGCCCAATGCTTCGCCGCTGATCTTGAGCAGGATACGCTGATATTTCAATGCCATAATCCAAACACCACCTGTTTATATTCCGTCGGGCTGTGTGCCCGACATTGTTATTCAAGTGTATTTTACAATAAAACACGCATAAAGTAAACAGGAAATCTGCCCAGAAAATATGGAACGTTTTATGAACAGGCCCCCGGCAAAATTGGGGCTGGACATTTTCCGGCAGACATGCTATACTATTCTTCGCAAATGCGGGCATCGTACATCGGCTAGTATATCAGCCTTCCAAGCTGAGGAGGTGGGTTCGATTCCCATTGCCCGCTCCACGAAAAAGGCGCGCTGATTTGTCTGGAATCAGCGTGCCTTTCTTATTATTTACCACGCTTTTTACCTCACATCGCAAAACAGCAGGCAGTTCCCGCAAAAAGGAGCTGCCTGCTGTTGTTTTTCATTCTGTCAGGCCCAGGGCTGCAAACTCTCTTGCAAGGCCGTCCTCGTACACGGTGGGGGCGATGCGGTCGCACAGCTGCTTCAGCCGCTCCGAGCCGTTGCCCATGCACACACTGATCCCGGCAGCCTGGGTCATCTGCAGGTCGTTATCGCTGTCGCCAAAGCCAATGGTATCTTCCTGCGGGTGACCCAGATGCCGGCAGATGGCCCGGATGCCGGTGCCCTTGTCGAATTTGCGGTTGATGAGCTCCCCGTTCACCATGCGGTCATCCATGGTGTCCAGATTGCTCTCGCAGAACACGAACTGGTCCTGATACAGCCGCTTGGCCTCGTCCAGATCGCGCAGGTGCTCAGCAATGTACACGATCTTGTAGATCGGCTGGCCGTCGTACCGGCTCAGCGGGGTCAGGCGCATGCCGTCCTGCATAGCCTTGCGCCAGCGGGCTGCTTCGCTGTTCAGCGGCTTGTCCGGCGCGTCGGCGGTAAACTTCCAGCGTGCGGTCATCTTCGGCCCGGCAAAGGTATCGTCACGGGACTCCAGCGTGTAGTCCACGCCGTGCTGCTCCAGCACGGCGCTCAGGCCGCTGCACTGTTCCGGCTCCATGGGCAGGTCCACCAGCACCTGCCCGTCGCAAAGCACATAGCCGCCCGCGCTGCAGATGGCACCGTCAAAACAGCCGTACTCCAGCAGCGGCGCGGTCATGCGCAGGTTGCGTCCGGTGCACAGAAACAGCTTGTGCCCGTTGGCCCGGGCCGCCCGCAGCGCCTGCAGAGTGCTGTCCGGGATGAGCATATCCCCCGGCGGCAGCAGGGTGCCGTCAATGTCCAAAAAGATCAGCTTACGGTTCATGCGTCCTCCTTTATCCGGATCGAACCACGGTCCACCACGCTGTACCCCAGGGTGGTCTGGCGGACGGGGCCGCCGTTTTCCGGGTGCTCCAGCATCTGCAGCAGCATCCGGGCGGCTTCCACACCCACCTGTTTCTGGTAAAAGCGCACGGTGGTCAGACCCGGCTCCACAACGCCGCCCACCCAGCTGTCGCCAATGCCGGCCAGACTGACCTGGGTGCCGATGGCGCGGCCTGCCGCCCTGAGTGCCCGCATGGCCCCCAGCGCCACCGTGTCGGTCATGCACACCACGCCGTCCAGATCCGGGCAGCAGGCCAGCAGCTCGTTCATGCAGCGCTCGCCCTCTTCCATGGTAAAGGCAGAGCAGCACAGCCGGGGCAGCTTGTCGCCGCTCAGCCCGGCAGCGTTCAGGGCGTCCTGCACACCCTGACGGCGCGCAAGCCCGACGGCCTGATCCTTCTCGGTGCCGCCGATGTACGCCAGCCTGCGGTGCCCGCAGGCCAGCATCCGCTGGGCCAGCTCCCGGGCCGCACTGCGATCATCGTTGTACACGCAGGGCACCTCCGGGAAGCGCTGCCCGGTGACCACCAGCGGCACCCGGCAGGCCTTGAAGGCCCGGGCCAGCTGAGGGCTGTAGTAGCACCCCAGCAGGATGATGCCCGCCACATGGTTGCGCTGCATGGCGGTCAGGTAGCCCAGCTCCCGCTGCTCGTCCAGCTCGGTGTTGCCCAGCAGAATCAGGTAGTTCTGTTGATCCAGTTCGCTGGCGATGCCGGCGGTGATCTGCCCCACCGACTGGGAGCTGATGCTGGGGGCAATGACCCCGATCTGGTTCACCCGGCCGGTGCGCAGAGTCTGCGCGGCGGCGTCCGGGCGGTAGCCTGTTTTTCCACCACTTCCCGGATGGCTTCCCGCTTCTGTTCACTGAGCGGCCCGCCGTTGAGATATCGGCTGACTGCCGCGCTGGACACGCCAGCCATTTTTGCAATGTCACTGATGGTCATGGGGCAAGTTCCTCTCACACGCTCTGCTTCCCGCAGATTGTAAACGTTTTCATTTTCTATTATAAACCGGCCTGCACCGTCCCGCAAGGGGTGCAATGGCCTGTTTTGTTGCAGCGGCATCCCCAGTTTTTGGCAGTCCTGCACAAATCCGCTTGCATCTGGCAAGCAGGATCCAACTCTTTTTTGCTATTCCGGCGGGCAGCCCTTACAGGACACCCATGTGCATTGCCCGCAGCAGCAGGCCCAGCACCAGCACCACCAGCAGCAGGGTCAGGATGGTCCTGTTCCCGGTGCGCTTCTTTTTGGGGCTGCGGCGTGCCGGGGCGCTGCGCTTGCGGGCAGCCGTGCGGCTGTTGTTCGACGCTTTCCCGCCCGACGTCCTACTGCCGGTACGGGCCGCAGGCTTCGCCGCTTTGCTCTGCCCGCGGGTGTTGTCGGCCGGGCGGGCCGCTTTCCGGGCACCGCACTGCTCCAGAAAGCTCTCGGCCTCCCGGTAATACTGGGCCAGCTCGTTTTCCCGGAAGGCGGTGTCCGCATACCCTTCTTCCAGGCTCTCGATGGCCTCATTGAACAGCAGTGCGGCCTGCGCTGCATCCTGTGCGTCGGCGGCGTGGGCCGCCTCGTTGCGGGCGGTGCGCACCGCGTTGCAGGCCCGGCGGGCCGCTCCGGGGTGCCGGGTATTGCCCAGCAGGTCCAGCGGTTTGGCGGCGTCCTTCTCCGGGTCCAGCAGCACCCGCATGCACAGGGTGGTGTCCAGCTGCTGCCAGCTGGTCTTGCCGCTCAGGTCCGGCATCCGGTCGTAATAGTCCGGGCTTTCCTTCTGGCGCTGGGCAATGTGCCGCAGCAGCGCGTCCAGACTGTGGCTGCCCGGCTTCTGCTCCCAGTGCCAGCGCAGCAGGCGGCGGCTGATCTCGTCGCATTCGGTCTTGATCTCAAATGCAGCCTGCAATGCTTCGTCCTGCATAATGGCCTCCTTTTTCCTTCTTGTGCAGAAAAGGCGGAGGTGGCACACGCCTTCCTCCGCCTTCTTTCTGCATTCTTTACAGCATGAATTGATAATACACAAAGCCGCACAGGGCCACTGCCGCACAGACGATGGCCGTGATGGGCGGCACCCAGCGGATCAGCGCTTCGCCCACGCTGTCGCGGTCACCTTCCTCGTCCTCGTCCAGATCGTCATCCGGCACTTCCTGCACCGGTTCGGCGCGGCGGGAGGGCGCGGGGATCACCGGGTGCCCTCGTCGGCGCTGCTGCCCGGGAACGCCGCCCGGGTGGATGCATCCAACACACGGGTGTGCTCCTCGGCATCCTCCAGCGGCTCGCGGCGGAGCTCAAAGGGTTCCACCTCCTCGGCCGGGCTGCGGGGTGCGCTCACCACGCGGGTGGGCTCCTCGCCAGCGGGTGCAGCCCCACGATGCGGGTAGGCTCTTCCGCTGCGGCGGGCTGCGCCGGAACTTCGGCTGCGGGCCGGGCAGGCTGCTCCGGCTGCAGCAGCGTGTTCAGCGCGTTCTGCAGCAGGATGCGGTCACACCGGCACTCGGTGCAGTAGACCGTATCTTCCTCTTTGGGATGGAATGCACCGCAGGCGCAGTACCAGCCGTTCTCAAACACCTGGGGCTGATACTTCAGGCCGGTGCGATTCATGCGGCTTTCCAGCGCCTTCTGCAGCTCCGGGCTCAGGCGGCGGGGTGCCGACAGGCGCACCCGCTTGATGTCCTTGAGGTGCACCACGCGCTTGCCGTTGTACACGTTGACCAGCGAGACGTCCACACTGGTGATGGCCTTGGACGTAATGAACACGGCATCGTCCATGCCAAACAGCTCACCGGGCTTCACTTCGATGTCCCGGTACTCAAACTGATCCTCACACAGGATCACGCCGTCCACGCCCTTGCACTTGAAGTGCACTTCCAGAGCGGTCAGAGTCACGCGGGAAATGTTCTTGAAGGTCAGGCAGACGGCATTCTCGCCGCTGACATCCCCCCGCAGCAGCTCCACGCAGACAAACTGCACCGGGCTGCCCGGGGTGTAATAGTTCGCACGGGTCCGTGCGACCGGGTTGAAGTTTTCCTCCACGACACTCGCTCCTTTCCGGGGTCATTCCTTGCTTCCGGGGCATCCTGCTCCGGTGCGGGGGCCTGCTCCGGCTGCTGACCGGTCGGCTGTTCTGCCGTCTCGGCCTGCTCGGCATGCTCTGCGGTCTCTGCCTTCTCGGCGGTCTCCACAGGCTGGGCGGCCTGCACAGGCTGCTCCGGCTGCCCGGCATCCACGTCCTCCAGAGGAGGCAGGGTGCCGCCGGCCATGACGGTGTTGAACTCCTGCTCGTTGAGCTTTTCCCGCTCCATCAGGGCCTTGGCCAGTGCGTGCAGCTGGTCGATGTGTTCGGTCAGGGGTGCGGCGGCAGGTCTCGTAGGCCTCGTCGATGATATCCCGCATCTCACTGTCGATCTCGGCAGCAGTGGTCTCGCTGTAGCCCTTGCCCTGGCCCAGATCGCGGCCCAGGAAGGTCTCCTCCTGGGAGGTGCCGTAGACCACGGGACCCAGACGCTCGGAGAAGCCGTATTTGGTGATCATCTGCCGGGCGATGTTGGTGGCCTGCTGCAGGTCGTTGGAGGCACCGGTGGAGATATCCTCCAGGATCAGCTGCTCGGCCACACGGCCGCCCAGGCTGGACACGATGTCCTCGAACATCTCACCCTTGGTCACATAGCTGCGATCCTTTTCGGGCAGGTACATGGTGTAGCCGCCGGCCTGACCGCGGGGGATGATGGTGATCTCGTGGACCCGGGGGTGATGCTTGCAGTAGAAGCCTGCCACAGCGTGGCCTGCCTCGTGGTAAGCGGTGAGCTTTTTCTCCTCGGGGGTCACCACACGGCTCTTTTTCTCCGGGCCTGCCATGACCTTCATGGAGGCCTCTTCAATATCCTCCATGGTAATGGCCTTGCGGCTGCGGCGGGCTGCCAGCAGGGCAGCCTCGTTGACCAGGTTCTCCAGGTCGGCACCGGCAAAACCGGCGGTGCGCTGGGCGATGACCTTCAGCGACACATCCGGAGCCAGCGGCTTATTCTTGGTGTGCACCTTCAGGATCTCTTCGCGGCCCTTGACGTCCGGCAGGCCCACAAAGACCTGACGGTCAAAACGGCCGGGACGCAGCAGCGCCTTGTCCAGAATGTCGGCACGGTTGGTGGCAGCCATCACGATGATGCCGTCGTTGGCCTCAAAGCCGTCCATCTCCACCAGCAGCTGGTTCAAAGTCTGCTCGCGCTCGTCGTGGCCGCCGCCCAGACCGGCACCGCGCTGACGGCCCACTGCGTCGATCTCATCAATGAAAATGATGCATGGCGCCGTCTTTTTTGCTTTGTCGAAAAGGTCACGCACACGGGATGCGCCCACGCCGACGTACATCTCTACAAAGTCGGAGCCGGAAATGGAATAGAACGGCACCCCTGCCTCACCGGCACAGGCACGGGCCAGCAGGGTCTTGCCGGTACCCGGAGGGCCCACCAGCAGCACGCCGTGGGGGATGCGGGCACCCAGCGTATTGAACTTGTCCGGGCTCTTGAGGAACTCCACCACTTCCTTGAGTTCCTCTTTTTCTTCTCCTCACCGGCAACGTCGGCAAAGGTAGCGGTCTTTTTTGTTCTCGCGCTCATCCTTCACGCGGGCCTTGCCCACGTTCATGATGCCGCCGCCGGCACCGCCGCCGCGCATCATGGAGAACAGCAGGAAACCGGTGCAGCCCAGCATGGCCAGATAGAACAGGATCTCCATCCAGGGGATGCTCTCCTTGAGCGGGGTATAATCATACTCCATCGGGGCATCGGGGTTTGCTTCGTCGTAGGCTGCAATGTAGCTGTCCACATTCTTGACGAACATGGAGGCATAGGGCAGCTTGTAGCGCACGGTCACGGTGCCGTCGCTGTTCTTCTCGGCCCCGGTGGAGCCGGAGGAGGAAGAGGACAGCAGCCCGGACAGCAGCCCGCCGGTGGACTGCACCGTGCTCACGGACGACGGGTCGGGCAGGGCCAGCTTGCCCCCTCCTTGAGGGTCATGGTGAGCACACCGGTGTTCAGGTCCAGCGTGAACTTGGTGACCTGCAGGTTCTCAAAATACTGCACCGCCGTGGAGTAAACCATGGAGGACGAGCCGCCGCTGCTGCTGCCGCCGCCCAGCACGCTCCATACCATGAGCACGGCAGCCAGTGCCAGTGCCAGGATCAGCGGGTTGAAACGAGGTTTCTTCGGTTGCAAAAAATCAACTCCAGTTCAGGGTGAATTTGATCCGGGACTTACTTCGTGTAGATCTCGGGCTTGAGCACGCCCACATAGGGCAGGTTGCGGTACTTTTCGTCGTAGTCCAGGCCATAGCCCACCACGAACTCGTCCGGCACCTGGAAGCCCTCGTAATCGGGCTGGATGTCGGCCTTGCGGCGGCTGGGCTTGTCGAGGATGGTGCAGATCTTGACCGAGTTGGGGTTGCGCATCTTGAGCATGGGCACCAGCTTGGACAGGGTGACACCGGTGTCGAGGATGTCCTCCACGATCAGCACGTCCTTGCCGGACAGATCACCGTCCAGATCCTTGATGATCTTGACCAGACCGCTGGTCACGGTGTTGCTGCCGCCGTAGCTGGACACCACCATGAAGTCGATGTTGCAGGGGATGGTCACTGCCCGCATCAGGTCGGCCATAAAGACCACCGATCCCTTCAGGATGGACACCAGCACGAGGTTTTTGCCCTCGTAGTCCTTGCTGATGCGTGCACCCAGCTCCGCAACCTTGGCTTTCAGCTGTTCTTCCGAGACCAGAACGGTCTTGATGTCATCATTCATGCTCATGATGTTTCTCCTTTTTATCCCTTCAAGTTTCCTGTTCCATCTGCAGGATCTGCGTCGTGGTCTCATCCGGTGCAAAGCCCTCGGCAAAGCCGCTGCCGCACACCCAAAGCACCTCGCTGCCTGCTGCCAGCAGCGGCAGCGTGTCCCGCTGCTGCGCCGGGATGTCCGCTTCGTTCATCCATTTGCGCAGGCGGTTGTGCACCGCTCGCCCGGCGGGGCGGTAAACATCCCCCGGCTGGCGGGTGCGCAGAACAAGACCAGCATACAACGTAGTTATTCTAGCATAATCCGCCCGATTTTTTAAGTCTTTTTATGAACGACTTGTATTTTTTTTCTTCAAAATCCGCCGGGAACACCCGTGCAGTCAGGGTTTTGCCCCCCGGCAGAGGCATCCGGGCCGGTTTTCCGGCCTGCAGGGCTGCGGTAAATGCGGCCGCCGCATCGGCGTCCCAGCCGGCGGATTCGGCCTGTGTTTCCTGCCGGAGCACCCCATCTGCCGCGCAGAAGCGGACCTTCCCGGTCAGCTGCACGGCTCCGCTGCCCTGCTGCACCAGCTGCGCCAACAGCCGGATATATTTTTCTTCCGGGTCCCGCACCGGGGCCGCCAGACGGTGCAGGGCCGTTTCCAGAATGGGCGCATCCGCTGCCGCCAGCGGCTCCAGCCGCCAGCACACGGGGTCCGTGTCCGACAGGCGGGCATCCATCAGCAGCGCTTCGGCCTTTTGGGCAAAGTAGGCATCGGCCTGCGCCGCCTTCTCGCAGAAGCGGGCCAGATTTTCCGTCGCCGCCTCGTTCGTGCTCTGCAAAGCAGGCAGTGCCGCCCGGCGCAGTCGGTTGCGGGCGTAGGCGTCCGTCTCGTTCGTCTCATCGGTGACCCATGTCTGCCCGGCCGCCCGGCAGACCGCCTCGGTGTCGGCCCGGTTCAGGCAGAGCAGCGGCCGCAGATAACACCCGCGCCGGGGCCGGATGCCTGCCGCGCCGTGCAGCCCGGTGCCCCGGGCCAGCCGCAGCAGCAGCGTTTCGGCCTGGTCATTTGCAGTATGGGCCGTTGCCACGGCATCTATCCCCTCTTCGCACAGGCGTTCAAAGCAGGCATAGCGCAGGCGGCGGGCCCAGTCCTCCCCGGCGTGGGGCGGCGGCGCATCCACCGTGTCGGCCAGTTCTGCCGCGTGGAACACCCGCAGCGGCACCCCCAGTGCCCCGCAGGCCTGCCGCACAAAGGCTTCGTCCCGGTCGGCGGCGGCGGCGCCGCGCAGGCCGTGGTTGACATGGCAGGCCGTGAGGGTGTAGCCGAACTCCGGTTGCAGCGCCCGCAACAGGAGCAGCAGCGCCATGCTGTCGGCCCCGCCGGAAACCGCCGCCGCCAGCCGCAGCGGCTGCCCCGGACACAAAAAGCCGGTTCTGCAGGCAGAAATCCCGCACCGCAGCCCGGCAATCTTTCTCGTTTTTCATCGGTTCAGCGCTTGAAATCCACATCCATGAAGCGGGTGTGGGCACCGTCCCAGCCCAGCGGCACGGTACTGGTCTCACCATGGCGGTTCTTGGCCACGATGCACTCGGCCGTGTCGGCATCCACCTCGGCACCGTCCGGGTTCTGGCTGGCGTAATAGGAATCGCGGTACAGGAACAGGACGCAGTCGGCGTCCTGCTCGATGGAACCGGAATCACGCAGGTCGGACAGCTGGGGCCGGTGGCTGGAGTTGTTGCCCTGCTTTTCCACCGCACGGGACAGCTGGCTCAGGGCAATGATGGGCACGTTCATTTCCTTGGCCATGATTTTGAGGTTCCGGGTGATAGAACTGATTTCCTGCACGCGGTTCTCGGTGCGCTGGCCGGTGGTCATCAGCTGCAGATAGTCGATGACGATCAGACCTACGTTGGGGCGGGTGGGGTCCTGGTTGACCCGGCGGATCTTGGCCTTCATCTCGGTGATGGTGATGCCGGAGGTGTCGTCCATATAGATCGGTGCATCGTGGAGTTTTTCAGTAGCAAGGGCCAGATACTCCCAGTCCTCGCTGCGCAGGGCACCGGTGCGGAAGGCCTGGCTGTCGATGCCGGCTTCGGCCGAAAGGATGCGGTTGGTCAGCTGCTCCTTGGTCATTTCCAGGCTGAAGATGGCCACCGGCACTTTCTGCTGCATGGCCACGCGGGTGGCGATGTTCAGCGCAAAACTGGTCTTGCCCATGCCGGGGCGGGCGGCCAGGATGATCAGGTCACCGCGGCCAAGGCCGGTGAGCACCGTGTCCAGCAGGCGGAACCCGGTGGGGATGCCCTTGTACTTGTCGGCATCGGGGCCGCTGATCTTCTGCAGATTGGTCAGGGTCTCCACCATGCTGGAGGAAAGGGGCGTCAGAGCGCTGGAATCCCGGCCGGAGCGGATCTCGTAGATGCGCTGCTCGGCATTTTCCAGCAGCAGGTCGGCGTCCGGCTCGTCCCCGGCGTCCTGCAGAATGTCCTTGGCCACGTCCATCAGCTGGCGCACCAGATACTTTTCCTGCACGATCTGGGCGTAGGCCTTCACGTTGGAGATGCTGGGCACCGTCTCGGCCAGACCGGTCAGGTACACCTTGGCTTCGTCCGCACTGGGGAACACTCCGTCCGAGATGACCGCATCCAGCAGGGTCACAAAGTCAATGGTCTGGTCGTTGGTGAACAGCCGCAGCATCTCGCTCCAGATCTGCGCGTTCTGCCGGGTATAGAACATTTCCGGCTTGATGATTTCCACCAGGTCAGTCAGGGTGTCGGGCTTGAGCAGCACCGCGCCCAGCACGCTCTGCTCCGCCTGCATGTTGAACGGCTGGTTGATGCCCACGCTCTCCAGATTCAGTTCGTTGTTATAATGTCGTTCGTTCGGCATGGTCGTTCATCCTTCTGTCAATTCCCGTAAAGCCAAAAAGCGCCCCCTGCTGTGAGGGGGCGCAGATTGGCAGAAAAATCAGGCCTGTTCCACTTCCACCTGGATCTTGAAGGAAGCCACGACACCCACATGCAGGCGCACCTTGGCGTTGAACACACCGGCGTCCTTGATGTCGCGGGTCTCCAGCTCGATCTTCTTCTTGTCGATGGGAGAACCGGCCAGCTGTGCCAGAGCCTCGGCCACTTCCTTGCCGGTGACCTTGCCGTGCAGACGGCCGGAGGCACCGCCCTTGGCCTTGATGGTCACGGTCTTGCCTTCGATTTTGGCGGCCAGTGCCTTGGCAGCGGCCACATTCTCAGCTTCATGGAAATCGGCTGCGGCTTCCTTGCCGCGGGCCACGTTCACAGCGCTGGCATCGGCCACAGCCGCCAGCTTGCGCGGGAACAGGTAGTTGCGGGCGTAGCCGTCGGACACCTCATGGATCTCGTCCTTTTTTGCCAATGCCCTTGATATCCTGCTTGAGAATCACTTTCATGTTTATCCCTCACTTTTCACCGGAACCCCGGTGCCGTTCTTGTGTTTATAGTATAGCGCATTTGTCGGCTTTGAGCAAGAGGGGCAGCCAACCATTTAAAATGGTCTCCGCTTCGCTCTGACCATATTCATCGGAAGTTTATGATTTATTTCGTGTTTGTCGCAGCCTGCGGGCTGCTCCAAACACCCTTTTCACAACAAGGAGCTGCTGCCGTTGATAACTTCTCCCTGCAAAAAGTTGTGCAGAATGTTTTTCTCCGGCCCCTCTTGTGAAAAATGCACTTCCGGAACGCCCGCAGGCGTTCCGGAAGTGCAAAATCCAATTTATTTCCGCTATTTCTGGCCAGAGCACACGCGGCGGCCATTCTAAACGGTCAGGCTTTTACGCCAGTTCCTTCTGCACCACATCGAGTGCCGCCTCGATGACCTTATCCATGTCGTAGTACTTGTATTCACCCAGACGGCCGCCGAAGATCACACCCGGCTCGGCGTCGGCCAGCTGCTTGTATTCGGCGTACAGAGCACCGTTCTTGGCGTCGTTGACCGGGTAGTACGGCTCGTCGCCCTTGTTCCACTCGGCGCTGTATTCACGGCTGATGACCGTTTTGGGCTGGGTGCCGAACTCGAAGTGCTTGTGCTCGATGATGCGGGTGTAGGGGGTCTCGGCATCGGTGTAGTTCACCACGGCGTTGCCCTGATAGTTGTCGGTGTCCAGCACCTCGGTCTCAAAGCGGACGCTGCGGTACTGCAAAGCCCCCAGACGGTAGCCAAAGTAGGCATCCACCGGGCCGGTGTACACCACCTTGTCAGCCAGCGCGTTCAGCGCCTCACGGTCAGCCAGATAGTCCACATTCAGGCGCACCTCGGTGCCCTCCAGCATGTTTTCCACCATGGCGGTGTAGCCGCCGTTGGGGATGCCCTGATACAGGGCGTTGAAATAGTTGTTGTCGTAGGTAAAGCGCACCGGCAGGCGCTTGATGATAAAGGCTGGCAGCTCAGTGCAGGGGCGGCCCCACTGCTTGCCGGTGTAGCCCTTGATGAGCTTTTCGTAGATGTCGGTGCCCACCAGACTGATGGCCTGCTCTTCCAGATTCTGTGGGTCGGTGATGCCTGCCTCCGCCTTCTGCTGCTCGATCCTGGCCTTTGCCTCGGCGGGGGTCACCACACCCCACATCTTGTTGAAGGTGTTCATGTTGAAGGGCAGATTGTAGATCTCGCCGTGGTAGTTGGCCACCGGGCTGTTGGTGTAGCGGTTGAACTCCGCAAACTGGTTCACATACTGCCACACGGCCTTGTTGTTGGTGTGGAAGATGTGGGCACCGTAGCGGTGGACGTTGATGCCCTCCACGCTCTCGGTGTAGATATTGCCTGCGATGTGGCTGCGCTTGTCGATGACAAGGCACGTCTTGCCGGCCTTCTTTGCCTCGTGGGCAAACACGGCACCATACAGGCCCGCACCGACGATCAGGTAATCATACTGTTTCATGGGAAGAACCTCTCACTCTCATTTTTCTTCGGCACCGCTCTTTTTCTGGGATGCCCAGTAGTTGTCAATGGCCGTCTCGATGCGGGAGCGGGCCGCCTCCGGGGTGATGTGCTTGAGCTGTGCCGCTGCCATGGTCTGGTGGCCGCCGCCGCCCAGTGCTTCCATGATCACCTGCACGTTCACGGCGCCCAGGCTCCGGGCCGAGATGTTCACCCCGGTGCCCACCTGCACCGCCACAAAGCTGGCGTCCACGCCCTGGATGCGCAGCAGGTCGTTGGCGGCCTGCGCAATGGCCACACGGGCCTCCGGGGGGCGATCTCGCCGCCCACCGAGATGGCGCAGTTCCTGTACATCCGTGCCCGCTCCACCAGTTCGGCCTTGGCCGCATATTCCACCATGGTCACGTCAAACAGCTGACGCACCCGCTCCGTCTCGGCACCGTAACGGCGCAGGGCCGCAGCGGCTTCAAAGGTACGCACGCCGGTGTGCAGGGTAAAGTCCTGCGTGTCCAGCAGGATGCCGGAGAGCAGGCCCTCGGCTTCCACCCGGTTGGGCTTGTCGTCGCGGTCGCCCACATACTGCAAAAGCTCGGTGACCAGCTCACTGGCCGAGGAGGAATAGGGCTCATGGCAGACCAGATCCGGGTTCTGGATGTAGCCCACACCCTTGCGGTGGTGGTCGATGACAGCCACCTTGCCGCATTTTTCCAGGATCTCCTTGCTTTCCACAAGGCCCACCTGGTATGTATCCACCACCACGCAGAGGGTGCGGCGGGAGACGATGGGCAAAGCGTCCTTCGGGTCGATGAAGTCATCCTTCTGGCCCGCCCTGCACAGCGCGTCGATCAGGCTGCCCGCCAGCGTGGCGTCCCGCTTCACGGCGATCACCGCCGGGACGTCGCAGATCTTGCAGATGCGCAATACGCCCTCGGCGGAACCAATGGCGTCCAGATCGCTCATGCGGTGGCCCATGATGACCACATGGTCCGCTTCCTTGATAAGTTTGACCAGCTGGTCGGCCACGATGCGGCTGCGCACCTTGCTGCGCTTTTTCTACGCCATGGCTCACGCCGCCGTAAAAGGTAAAGCCGTCCGGCGTCATCTCGGCGGCCTGGTCACCGCCGCGGCCCTGCGCCATGTCCAGTGCCTGCACAGCCATGTCCTGGGCTTCCCGCAGGGTCTTGGCCCCACGGCCGATGCCGATGGACAGGGAAAGGTTCACACTGGGGTCCAGCGCACGGATCTTGTCCAGCACGTCATAGCCGCGCTTGGCAAACTGCTCCATCTGGCGCTCTTCCACCACGGCGATGTAACGGCCGCTGGCCACCCGGCGCAGAAAACCGCTGCCCCGGCCGATCATATCTTCCAGGATGCGGTTGATGCCCTCCAGCAGGCGTGCGCGCTCACTGTCCAGCATGTCGCCGAACACATCGTCATAGCCGTCCACCAGAAACACCAGATAGCCCGGACGGCTGGCCTTGTACTCCGCTTCGATCCTGCGCAGGGCGGTCTCCTCGTTCAGCACCAGCAGGGTCATGCACTCGGCCCCGCCGGGCACCGTGGAGCTGTGCACGCTCCAGAAGCCGTCCGCCAGCGTCAGCAGCTGGCCCTGCTGGGTGCGGCACTGCTGCAGGTCCAGCCCGGGCAGTACCTTCTGCACCCGGCTGGTCAGCATATCCTGCCCGCCCAGCAGACGGGCACGGAACTGCTCGTTGTACCACAGCACCGTTTCGCCGGACAGCAGAGCCGTCGGCTGTGAGAGCTGCTCCAGACTGAATTTTGTTTTGGATTTTTCAAAGTTGTCGCCGCGCACCCAGCGGGACAGCCAGCGGCGCAGCTGGTAGCGGAACGCCGCCATGCAGATGCCCCACGCCACCACCAGTGCCAGCAGCACCGGCCAGATGCTGGGCCGCTGGATCAGCAGGACCAGCGTGAGCAGGGCGCAAAGCACCGCCAGCGCTGCGGTCAGCATCTCCATGGTCCATCTCGGTTTCTGTTTCATCTGCTTTTCTGCCTCCCGGTCATATGCTGTGCCGCCCGGCGGCGCGCCCTGCTCATACCTCCATCAGGATGGGCAGGATCATGGGGCTGCGCTTGGTGCGCCGGTAAATATAGCTGCTCAACGCCTCCCGCACGCGGGTCTTGACGCTGTTCCAGTCGCGCACATGCTCGTCCACGCAGCGTTCCAGTGCGTTTTCCACGATGCTCTGGGCACCGTCCATCAGGCTCTCGTTCTCGCGCACATACACGAAGCCGCGGCTCACCAGGTCCGGCCCGGCCAGCACCTTGCCGGTCTTGCTGTCCACCGTGGCCACCATGATCACCAGGCCGTCCTCGGAGAGGTGCTTGCGGTCCCGCAGGACCACATTGCCCACATCGCCCACGCCCAGGCCGTCCACCATGACGCCACCGGCCGTCACCGGCTCGCCCAGCTTCATCTCGTCCTGGCTGAGGATCACGTTGGAACCATTCTCCGCGATCAGGATGTTGCTGGTGGGGATGCCCAGACTGGCCGCCGTGAGGGCGTGCTTCTTGAGCTGCTTGTACTCGCCGTGCACCGGCAGGAAATATTTGGGCTTGGTCAGGGTGAGCATCAGTTTCTGCTCCTCCTGGCAGGCGTGGCCGGAAACGTGCACGTCGTACATGCTCTCGTAGATGACCTCCGCACCCAGCAGCAGCAGGCCGTTGACCACCTTGGTGACCATCTTCTCGTTGCCGGGGATGGGGTTGGCGGAGATGATGATGAAGTCGCCGGGACCCACACGCACCTGACGGTGGCTGCAGGAGGCCATGCGGCTCAGCGCGCTGAGCGGCTCGCCCTGGCTGCCGGTGGTGATCAGCACCACCTGCTCCGGGGGATACTGATTCAGCTCCTCCACCCCGATGAGGGTACCCTCCGGGATGTGCATATAGCCCAGCTCCTGGGCCATGGCGGTGTTGTTGACCATGCTGCGGCCGCTGAAGGCCACCTTGCGGCCATCCTCCACGGCCAGATCAATGATCTGCTGCACGCGGTAGATGTTGGACGCAAAGGTCGCAATGATGATACGCTTGTTGCGGGCGCGGGCAAACAGGTTGCGGACACCGGCGGCCACCTTCTGTTCAGTAGCGGTAAAGCCCGGGCGCTCCGCGTTGGTGGAGTCGCTCAGCAAGGCCAGCACACCGCGCTGGCCATACTCGGCCAGGGTGGACAGGTCGGTCACACCGCAGGCCAGCGGGGTGTAGTCGATCTTGAAGTCGCCGGTCTGGATGATGGTGCCGGCGGGGCTGTCGATGGCAAAGGCCACGGCATCCGGGATGGAGTGGTTCACATGGATGGGCTCCACGGTAAAGCAGCCCAGCTTGATCTTCTGCTTGGGGGTGATCTCCACAAACTTGGTCTTGCCGGCCAGGCCGAACTCCTCCAGCTTGTTGCGGATCAGGCCGCAGGTCAGGCGGGTGCCGTAGATGGGCAGGTCGAACTTCTGCAGCAGATACGGGATGCTGCCGATGTGGTCCTCGTGGCCGTGGGTGATGAGCAGGCCCTTGATGCGGTCCTTGTTCTGCACCACAAAGGTAAAGTCCGGGATCACCATGTCCACGCCGTACATCTCGCTGTCCGGGAACACCAGACCGCAGTCTACGATGATCATGTCCCCGTTGCACTCATACACGGTCATGTTCTTGCCCACTTCGCCCAGACCGCCCAGCGGGTAGATGTGGATGGGCGTTGCAGCCTCCTTTGGGCTGCTGCGGGCGGCGGGGGCGGCGGTTGTAGTAGGGCCGCCGGGTGGTGCGGGGGCGCTTTTCCCCGGCGGCGCTGCCGGGGCTGTGGCTGCGTTCTGCTTTGCGCGGGCAGCCGGAACCGTGTTTTCTTTTTCTTTCGTCTGAGCCATTCTTGACCTCCAAAAATAATGGCGGCGCGGACCGTCTCCACAAGGCGAGACAGCCGTGCGCTGCATGGGGAAGCACCGGATCTTTGCATCGGCTTCCGTTGGATGCACCGTATAGAATTGTCCTGTCAGCGTGCTTTTGGCACCGCTGGTCGTTCCACAAGAATCCCTCAGCCCGTACAGTCCATCTGTTCGATGCGACCGCGGCTTTTCTGCAGGAACGTCTGAGCGCACGCCTTCGGTGCGCCCCTATACGCATTTTGTTACGCTTAGTATAGTATTTCGCACCGGTTTTGTCAATTCCAAGGTTTGGCAAAGGGTGCCGTCTTTATGCATTGCCCCTTGACATCCCGGCCAAAATAGCGCTAAATAGAGATACTACTTTATAAAGGAGAACCCGCATGAAGCAGGTCGAAGTGTACACCGACGGTGCCTGCAGCGGCAACCCCGGCCCGGGCGGCTGGGGCGCTGTGCTGCGCTACCGTTTCAACGGCAAAGTTTACGAAAAGGAATTGAGCGGCGGCGACGCCAGCACCACCAACAACCGCATGGAGCTCACTGCTTTCATCGAGGCCCTGCGCCAGCTCAAGGAGCCCTGCGAGGTGCGCTACTGCTCCGACAGCCAATATGTCATCAACGGGCTGCAGAAGGGCTGGGCCAAAGGTTGGAAGCGCCGCGGCTGGAAGAAATCGGATGGCTCTCCTGCCCTGAACCCGGACCTCTGGGCGCAGGCGCTGGAGCAGGAAGCAAGACACACCATCACATACGTCTGGGTCAAGGGCCACGCAGGCCATCCGGAAAACGAACGCTGCGACCAGCTGGCCGTAGCCCAAAGCAAAGCACACGGCGGGAGGCAGGGAACATGAACGACACATTTTTGCCCGGCAGCGGGTTTGACACCTACGAGAGCCAGGACAAGGTCCTGATGCAGATGGACGGCAGCACCGAGGCAGCCGTGGCGGTGCGCATCCTGCAGCAGCAGGGGTTTGCCGTGGTGGGTGCCGTGGTGCGCCTTGCCCCGGAGCAGGCCGAAGCCGCACAGAGAGCCCAAAAAGCCGCCGAGGCGCTGGGTATCGAGTGCATCCTGCTGAACGCCGAAGCGCTGGCCCAGCAGCCGGGAGCCGCCGGGGCCTGGCCGCAGTTCGCCGCCCTGCTCACCGCCGCCGACAAGCTGGGCATCCAGTACATCGGCAGCAGCAGCCGCGCCCGGCTGGAGGTGGGCACCGACGGCGTGCACACCGTGCTGCCCCCGGTGGACGCTGCCCGCGATGACAGCACCGCACTGGCTGCCCTGCCGCAGGAGACGCTGGCCCGTCTGCTGCTGCCTCTGGGCGAATTCGACGCCGGAGATCTGGCTGAGCTGGCGCAGGAGCTCCAGTTGTAAGACAACTTTTTTCATAGTTCCCCGTTCCGGGACGCAAAAAAGGCACCGCTTCTGCGGTGCCTTTTGTTGTGGATAAAGGTTTCGTGCCTCAGTCGTTCTGGGGGTGCACGATGTCACGCCAGTCCAGATCGCCGCGCTCCAGGCCGTGGATCAAAACCTCGGCAGTGGCAATGTTGGTGGCCATGGGGATGTTGTGCACATCGCACAGGCGCAGCAGAGTCATCTCGTTGGGCTCGCTGGGCTTTGCATTGATGGGGTCGCGGAAAAACAACAGCAGGTCGATCTCATTGCAGGCAATGCGGGACGCGATCTGCTGGTCGCCGCCCTGCACACCGGCCAGAAAACGTTGCACCTGCAGGCCCGTCGCCTCGGCGATGAGCTTGCCGGTTGTGCCGGTCGCCACCAACTTATGCTGGCTCAGGATGCGGCAGTACGCCGTACAAAACTGAACCATCAACTCCTTTTTTGGAGTCATGCGCAATCAGTGCAATCGTCATCTGTTATCTCTCCTCTGTCGTGTCATTTGCGGAAATTTCCCTTTGTACAAAATGATATCACAAAATCCAATCATTTACAACCAGTTTTTATACAGAATATTCAATTTTGTCTTAAATTTTCAGAGTGTGCACCGCAAAACGACGTTAGTCTGCACTTCCCTGCTCCGGCTGTGTCTCATCCTGTGCGGCACCGGCAGTGTCCGTGGTATCGGCCGCGCCGGTCGTGTCATCCGAAGGATCCGCGCTCAGAGCAGGGTTCACATAGGGATCCACCTCCAGCGTGCCATCCTTCATGGCAAAGTAGGCATTGGCGATGTCCACCACCAGATCACCGGTGCGGGCACCGTAGCCGCCGTACTCCACCGTGATGCCAATGGCGATCTCCGGGTCGTCGGCCGGCAGGTAGGCGATCATCATCGCGTTCAGGTAGTGCTTGCCGGGGGCGTAGGTCTCACTGCGCTGGGGGGTGCCGGTCTTGCAGGCAATGGCGATCGGGTAGCTGGAGATCTTGCCGGTGATGGTACTGGGCACCAGTTTCATGCCCTGCCGCACCAGTGCAAAGGTGGTGCCGTTGTCCTCCACCACATCCATCACTTCGGGCTGGGTCTCATGGATCACCTCGCCGGTATTCGTGTCGAGGATGGCCTTGACGAAGTGGGTGCGGTAGCGCACACCGTTGTTGGCCAGCGTAGCCGCATAAGTGGCCAGCTGAATGGGGGTGACCACCGTATTGCCCTGACCGATGGCCGCCTGAATGTCCAGTGAGGTGTTGTAGTTGCTGTCGTTCTTGGTGGTCAGACGGCCCAGGCTCTCGCTCACCTCCACGCCGGTGCGCTGAGCCAGACCCAGCTTGTAGGCATAGGCGTCGTAGACGTCACTGGTCAGGCGGCGGCCCACATCGTAGAAGAAGATGTTGCAGCTCCACTTGATGGCATCCACCACGCTGATGTTGCCGCTGTGGCCGTGCTGGGTGCAGCGGGGACGGTAGTCCTTGTAATAGGTATACACGCCCGTGCAGTTCACGGTGGAATACTGGTTGATCAGGCCGCTGTCCAGCGCGGCCACGGCCACGGCCGGCTTAAAGGTGGATGCGGGCGTGTACAGACCCTGCGGGCTGCGGTTGAACAGCGGCAGGCTGGGGTCGGCACTGTATTCGTCGTACTGAGTGGCATACAGGTTCTGGTCAAAGCTGGGGTAGTTGGAGGCCGCCAGCACGCCGCCATTCTTCACATCAATGACCACCGCCGCACCGGCTGCCGCTTTCATGTTGCCGGTGTTGTAGGTGCGGTTGATCATGTCAATGTTGTTGGCCAATGCCTTGTTCACCGCCCGCTGGAAGTCGCTGTTGATGGTCAGCTGCACCGTGTGGCCCGGTTCCGGCACAGTGGTGGTGAGCTGCGTGTTCACGATCACACCGTCGGAATTGCGGGTGATGGTCTCCACACCGTCCTTGCCGCGCAGTTCATCCTCATAGGCCGATTCCAGGCCCGAGATGCCCATCACATCGTTCATGTTGTAGCCCTTGTCCCGCAGGGGGTAGGTCACCTGGCCGTTCTCGTCGGTCACCTTCCACTTTTCGGCGGTGATCTTGCCCACACGGCCCAGCACCGCCGGGACGATATCGCCCTGCTCGTAGCTGCGGGTGCTGGTCTGCACGATTTCCACGCCGGGCAGCGACAGGCTGTTCTCCTTGATGGTGGCCACGGTCACGTCGCTGACGTTTTCCGCCATCACAAAGTTGTTCACGTTGGAAAATGCCTGCAGTTCCATCTCATAGTGGATGCCGGCCAGGGTGCGCTGCCAGCGCAGTGGCAGATCCTGCAGGTTGTTTTTCTCCACCAGCATTTCCATCACGTCGTTGGCGGTGGCATACTGCTGCAGGCCCAGGTTCTCCTTCATCGTGGTCAGCTGCCGCTGGTCGCTGCTGCTGTCGTCCCGGGCTGTAAAGGTATAGTTGCCCGCCGCGTCCGGCTGGCTGATGAGCAGGGTATCGGTCCAGCTTTCGCCGTTTTTCTCAAACAGCTCCACCACCCGCTGCAGCAGGCTGTCCAGATCCTCGTCACCCATCTGCAGCTTGTTGAGCACCACGTTGTAGCTGGTAGTCGTGGTGGCAATGCGCTTGCCGGTGCTGTCCACGATGTCGCCCCGGGCAGCGGTGACCGTAAAGTTATAGTCCGTTGTGTTGGTGGCCTGGGACTTGTACTCGTCGCCATTGACCAGCTGCAGAAAGATCAGCCGCAGGGCGTACAGGCCCATGACCAATGCCGCCACAGCGATCAGCAGCACCATGCGCCGCATGACGGTCTTGCGTTCGTTTTGGTTCATCCGTAGTTCCTCCGGCGGTCAGACCACGCCGTTGTCGATCTTGAACTTGTTGTAAATGTGCCGCACGATGGCAAACTCCACCAGCGACGCCGGAATGGTAAGGGCCGCCGAGGGCAGCACGAACCACAGGTAGCGCTGTGCCGAGCCGCTGTAGCCGGGCATCCGGTAAAAGAACAGCCAGTCGCAGGAGAGCACCAGCAAAGCTGCTGCGGCCGAGATGACCGGCAAAGTTGCCCGGAGCACTCTGCAGGTACAGCTGCACCAGCACGCCCACGGCAAAGCAGAGCAGCATCATTTCCAGTGCCAGCATGCCCACGGTGCGCCCGGCGGTGTAATCCCACAGCAGGCCGCACACCATGCCGAACAGTGCTCCGGCAAATTCGCCCTCACACACCGACACGGCCAGACAGAGCGGCAGCAGCAGCAGCGGCTTTGCCTGACCCAGCTGGAACAGCCCCGGCGTGGTCTGCAGCGCCGCACACACAAACAGGCCCAGCACATAGCAGCACCACTTCAGGATCTGGCTGCGGCTGCGCTTGCGGCGAGATTCCATACATCTGCCTCCTTAATATTCGATAATGATGAACACATGCTTGACCGTGCGCGGGTCGGCACCCGGCAGGATGACCGCACTGGAGGACTTGCCGCTCTGCTCCGGCACCACTTCCTGCACAGTGCCCACCAGCAGGTTTGCCGGGAACACCCCGCCCAGACCGGTGGTGATCACCTGATCGCCTTTGCGGGCCTCGGTGGCGCGGTCCAGATTGGTCAGCACGCACTGACCGTCGGCGGCATAGTCGGCGCTGCCGGTGATGATGCCGTTTTCCCGCGTGCGGGAGATCACGCCCGCTGCGTTGAAGCTGGGGTGCAGGATGGTCATCACCTTGCAGCTGGTGGCGTCCACTTCCACCACCACGCCCAGCAGATAGCCCCGGTCACTGATGATGGCATCGTTCACCGCCACGCCGTCCGTGCTGCCCTGATCCAGCGTAAAACCGCCAAATTCATCCAGCGGGTCACGGCCGATGACAAAGGCCGACACATAGCTCGCCTCCGAATTTGTGTCCTGGATGCGCGCCAGTGCCTTGTAGGCGTCGTTCTCGGCCTTGATGCGGTCGTAGTCCACCATCTGCTGGCGCAGCTCTGCATTTTCGGCTTCCAGCTGCTCGTTCCGGTCCATCACATCGTCGATGCTGGTGTATTTTTCCCACACCGAGGCCGCACCGCCGCTGAGGGCCGACGTGACCTTCTGGAGGGGGGGGTGAGCACCACGCTCAGCAGCTCCTGCGGGCTGCCGTCAGGCGGCCGTTGGCACCGGCATACGCCATGATGCCCACCAGGAACACCGCCACGATGACCAGGATCTTGAATTTCCAGGTGTCAAAAAAATCTTTCAAGGGGTTTGTCCTCCCATTCGGAGCAAACCTGCGCGTTCAAAAAAAAGCGCGGACAGCCATGCCATCCGCGCAAGGGTCCTGTTTGCAGCGGAAAACAGCGCAGGTGCAATGTCAATAGCTTTTCCGCAAGAGATCCGGCAGCCCGCTTCCGGGCCGCTGATTACATATGACCGCCGTCGGTGTCCAGCACGTCGTGCAGCACATCCACATGATCCAGCACTGCACCGGCACCCTTGGCCACACAGTCCAGCGGGTCCTCGGCAACATGCACGTCAATGCCGGTCTCGCTCTGGATCAGCTGATCCAGGCCGCGCAGCAAAGCGCCGCCGCCGGTCAGGGTGATGCCGCGGTCAATGATATCTGCGCTCAGTTCCGGCGGGGTACGCTCCAGCGTCTCCTTGATGGCGCTGGTGATCTTCTCCAGGCACTCCAGCAGGGCGGCACGCACGTCCTCAGAGTGCACCACGATGTTCTTGGGCAGGCCGTCCACCAGGTTGCGACCCTTGATCTCCATGGTCTCCTCCGGATCCAGAGGATAGGCAGAGCCGATCTCGATCTTGATGTCCTCGGCAGTGCGCTCGCCAATCAGCAGGTTGTACTTGCGCTTGATGTAAGCGATGATGGACTGATCGAACTCATCGCCGCCCACGCGCACGCTGCGGCTAGCCACAATACCGCCCAGAGAGATGACGGCGATCTCCGCCGTGCCGCCGCCGATGTCCACGATCATGCTGCCGGTGGGCTCGCTGATGGGCAGGCCTGCACCGATGGCAGCAGCCATGGGCTCCTCAATCACCGACACCTGACGGGCACCGGCCTTCAGGGTAGCTTCGCGCACGGCGCGGCGCTCGACCTCGGTCACGCCGGAGGGAATGCAGATGACCACCCGGGGGACGGGAGAACATGCTGTTGCCGCAGGCCTTTTTGAGGAAGTTCTCCAGCATATTGGCGGTAATGTCATAATCGGCAATCACGCCATCCTTCAGCGGGCGAACGGCCACAATGGACCCAGGTGCGCGGCCGATGACGGCCTTTGCCTCGCCGCCCACGCAGCGCACCTCGTCGGTCTTGGTGTCCACCGCCACCACCGAGGGCTCACGCATGATGATGCCCTTGCCCTTCATGTAGACCAGAGTATTGGCAGTACCCAGATCAATGCCAACGTCCTTTGACAGAAAACTCACTGTTCCAAATCTCCTTACGATCGTTCCTTAAATCTATCCCAGAATGCCGGACAGTCTGTTCTGCAAACAGACGTCCTCCTGCGCAGAATAACACGGTTCTATTATAGCCGCAAGTGCTTCATTTCTCAAGCGTTTCGGCAAGTTTTCTATCATTTTTCCATTTTTCTCACAAAAAATGCGCCAGCAGCTGTACGGTGCGGCTGACCGGCAGCCCCATAATGGTGTAGTAGTCGCCCTCAATGCGGTCCAGCCACAGGGCTGCGCGCCCCTGAATGGCATAGGCACCGGCCTTATCGTAAGGCTCCGGGGTGGCGGTGTAGAACGCGATCTCCTCCTCCCCCAGCGGGAAAAAGGTCACCTTGCAGCTGTCCACAAAAATGCTCTGCCCTGTCCCCTTTTGCAATGCACACACCGGTGTGTACCTGATGGGTCTTGCCGGAGAGGGCACGCAGCATCCGCTTGGCGTCCTCTGTATCGCGGGGCTTGCCGAACACGGTGCCATCCACATCCACCACCGTGTCGCAGCCGATGACCACGGCATCCGGGTGCTGCTTTGCCACCGCAAGGCACTTGCCGATAGCCAGCTGCTCCACCAGCTGCGCCGGGGTGGGTGCTGTGACGGCGCTCTCGTCAAAATCGCTGACACAGACGGTGAAATCGGTGGTGTACAGGGAAAGCAGCTCCCGCCTGCGGGGGCTGCCAGAGGCTAAGATCAGGTTATTTTCCTTCATTTTCTCCGTGTTCCCTTCTTTAGCGGCCGGTAGAGCCAAAGCCGCCCGCGCCGCGGCTGGGTATCGCCCAGCTCCTCGGCGGGCACAAAGGCGGCGGTGTACACCGGAGCGATGCACAGCTGCGCTACCCGCTCGCCGGGCTGAATGGTATAAGCCTCGGCACCCAGATTGACCATGGGCACCTTCAGCTCGCCGCGGTAGTCGCTGTCCACCACACCCACGCCGTTGGCCATGCACAGGCCGTGCTTGATGGACAGGCCGCTGCGGGCGTACACCAGCGCTACGCTGTGGGCGCCGGGCAGCTCGATGGCAAGGCCGGTGGGTACCAGCACCCGCTGCATGGGGGCAACGGTCAGTGGTGCGTCCAGCACAGCGCACAGGTCAGCGGCAGCTGCCCGGGGGTGGCATAGGCGGGCACTTTTGCCCGGGCATCCAGTACCTTATATTTTACAGTGATGGGTTCCATCGTATAACCTCGTTATTTTTTCTGTTTTTTCGCTGGCAAAGCTTTGAGGCAATGCCGGTAGCTTCCTGTCAGTTCGTCCCTTTAAAATACAGGCCGCGGGTAAAATCGCCCTCAAAGGGGGGCGTGGGTGCGGATCATATCCAGAATCTGCGCCGCATCCTCGCGGGATTCCAGCGTAAAGTAGGCCACGCCGTAGTCCACCGCCAGTGCACCGGGCTTGTCACCCATGTAGATGGGCACAGGGTTATAGATGGTGCGCACCCCAAGGCCGCAGCGCACCGGGAACTTTTTGGCCTTGCGGTCGGTCAGCACGCCGGTCTTGTCGCAGTGGGCGCAGTCGTGGATGTTCTGCAGCGGGCAGGCGCGGGTGAGCATCAGCGGCATATGACCGTAGATCATCACGCCCGTGGGCACAGGCTTCCCGTTCCGGGCGGGTGCAATGGACGCTAATATCGCTATCTTTCACCTCCGGCAGGATGAGCAGGCCGGAAAGCCCCGTTGCTCTGCATAGAACTGCGCCGCCGCATTGTTGGTGATGTTCAGTCCAAAGCCGCCGGTCATGGGCAGGCCGCGGCACAGCCGCAGATGGGCGATGTTACTGACCTCGTATCCGGCAAAGCCCGCGTCCTGCGTGGCAGCAATGCGGCGGGCGGTGTCCTGTTCCAGCGCACCAAACATGACCCGGGGCAGCTCCAGAAGGGTCTTAGCCCGCCACTCCAGGGGCACACGGTCGGCCTGCGCAATGGGCAGAATGAGGTATTCCACCCCGTCAAGTGCCCGCTCCGGCACCTGTTCCCAGCGCTCGAACCGGGCGCGCAGGGTGCGGGCGGGGCGGCAGAGTGCGCTGCGGCAGGGCAGGCACATGTTCCTCGGTGGTGGGCCACGGGCGCAGCACCTCCCGCTTTTTGAGCAGGACATCCAGTGCTTCCCGGCGCAGCTCGTTTACGGCGCTGCCGGGATGAACCACGGCCCGCCGTCCATTTCCACGGTAATATCCTGATCTTCTGCCGTAAAGGGCGTGCCGCCGGTCTTTGCCAAGGCTGCGGTTCAGGCTCTCGGTGGGGGCGGTGCGGGCAGGCTGCGGCTCGGCGTCCCCATAGGCAAAGGCCTGTTGCCATCGGCATCGGTAACGGTCAGCTTTTCGCCGCCTTCTTCAATTTCCAGCTTCATCTGCACCGGCACGCGGGAGCGCTCGCGGCGGTAAAGCTCGCGCAGCATGGGCAGGGTCTTTTTGGTCAGCTCGGCGTCGGCTTCGCTGCGCACACCGAACATCGTGCCGTCGATTTTTCCGTCCAGATACCCGGAGGTGAAACCGGAGCGGCTGAAAGCGTTCTTCAACAGGTCGCGGTCGTAGGCGCGGCCCTCGCGGCCCGCCAGACAGGCGCTGACCGCCGCCGCCACATACCCGGCGTGCGGAGACGACCCTCTATTTTTGCCGATGCTACGCCAAGCGCCTGCAGCTTGTCCAGCTTATCGATGACCGAATTATCCTTTAAGGACAGGTGGTGCAGCCGCCCGGGCTTGCCCTCCGGCAGGGCGTTGGCTTCAAAGGGCAGACGGCAGGGTCCCGCACAAGAGCCCCGGTTGCCGCTGCGTCCGCCCAGAAAGGCGGACATATAGCACTGGCCGCTCACGCTCATGCACAGCGCGCCGTGCACGAAGCACTCGGTCTCGATGCCGCAGTGCTTTGTGATATGCTCCACCTCGGGCATGCTCAGCTCACGGGCCAGCACCACGCGGGTGAAGCCCAGCTCCTTGAGCTCCAGCGCACCCTGCAGGCTGTGCACGCTCATCTGGGTGGAGCCGTGGCGCGGCAGCTGCGGTGCAATTTTATCGATCAGCGTTGCCACTGCCAGATCCTGACAGATGACCGCATCGGCACCGCTGGCTGCAACGGCACGGATGGCCTGTTCCAGCGCGGGCAGCTCGCCGCCATAGACGGTGGTGTTCAGCGCCACATGCACAGCCACGCCCCGCGCATGGCAGAAGGAGACCGCATCTTTCAGCGTATCCGCGTTAAAATTGTCGGCACTGGTGCGGGCATTGAAACCCGAAAAACCCAGATACACTGCGTCGGCACCGCTGAACACAGCGGCACGCAGCATTTCTTCGTTGCCCACCGGGGCAAGGATCTCGATCTTTGACATAGTTTCTCCTTTATCCTGTAAACGGCTTATTCCGCCTTGTCTGCTTCGCCGGGGTTTCGGCAACAGACTGCTGTGCCGCTGCCGCTGCTGGGCGCGCTCCTCGCGCCGGGCTTCCTTATTGCGCATCTTTTCCAGCTGTTCGCGCAGGGCGGCAGCTTCCCGCCGCAGCACCTCATTCTCTGCTTTGACCTTATCTTCCGCCAGCTTTGCGCGGGCGGCATCCGCAATGTAATCCTGGATCTGGCTGCGCATATTCTCAGCACTGCCGGTGCTCTTGCGGTATTCGTCCAGATAATCCATGGCGCAGAACACCGCCGCCTTCGTCACCGAAAGATTCGCATTATCGTCCAAAAGCTTGGTGATGTCTTCATCCAGCTTTTTCGCCAGCGACAAAATATATTTTTCCGGGTCCGTCGTAGCAATGGCATACGGCGTACCTGCAATGTTCACCCGTACCTTGTTGACCATATTGTTTCCCCTTTTTATCCTTTTCTGCCCGCAGCGGGCAGTGATCTTCTGATTTTTGCCGGGAAACGGCACCGTTCCCGGTACCGTTTTTTGGTGTCTTGTCACCCGCCGGGCGAGTTACCCGGCACATTTCCCCCGGAATTTGTGCCCGAAAACGTTTCGAACACAGGTTTCTTTCCCTATTATAATATAAATAAGCATCAAGAAAAAGTGTATTTTTTGAAATTTTGGCATATTTATCAGAAAGTTCAATAAAAAATAGCAGTTACGGAAAAAAGCGCCTGATTCCTTGCATTTGTCATTCGCCATATTATAATATCTTTGTTATGTTGGCGGCAGAGCAAGTGAGGGAACGTGCCTGCAGGCGCCAATTATTTCAATTATTTTAGCAAAGCTGAAAACTTATGCGGATAGGAGTACCTTTATGACATCGAAAGAATTCGGTAAACTTCTTCAGGACAAGCTCACCAGCGAGTACGGCGTGGAGCTGAGCGTTGCTCCAACCAGCAGATCTACCGCTCTCTGGCTCTGATCTGCCGCCAGATGATGAGTGAGAACCACAAGAAGTTCCAGTCCAAGGCCATTGGCACCGGCACCAAGCAGGTGTATTACCTGTGCATGGAGTTCCTGATGGGCCGCAGCCTGAAGACCAGCCTGCTGAACCTGGGTCTGGACGAGGTGGCAAAAAAGGCCCTGTCCGATGCCGACATCAGCATTGACAGCATCTTTGAGGAAGAGCCGGATGCAGGTCTGGGCAACGGCGGTCTGGGCCGTCTGGCCGCCTGCTATCTGGACGGCATGGCTACCACCAGCATCTGCGGCACCGGCTACTCCATCCTGTACGAGTACGGCATCTTCAAGCAGAAGATCGTGGACGGCTGGCAGCAGGAGCGTGCCGACAACTGGCTGCCCGGCGGTCAGGTCTGGCTGAAGAGCCACCCCGATCAGGCTGTGGAAGTCCGCTTTGACGGCGAGATCCACGAGAACTGGGACAACGGCTTCCACTATATCCAGCACACCAACTACAACAGCGTCATGGCTGTTCCCTCCGATATGTATGTGCAGGGCTACGACGGCAAGGGCGTGGCAAAGCTCCGTCTGTGGCAGGCCAAGGCCCCCGACTTTGATATGTCCAGCTTCTCTCTGGGCAACTACAACACCGCCATGAGCAAGAACGCCAATGCAGAGCTGATCTCCAAGGTGCTGTACCCCAACGATAACCATGTTGAGGGCAAGATCCTGCGCCTGCGCCAGCAGTACTTCCTGTCTGCCGCATCCATCGGCGATATCGTCCAGAACCACCTGTCCAGCTATGCGACCCTCGAGCACCTGCCCGACAAGGTCGCGATCCAGCTGAATGATACCCACCCCACCCTCGCCATCCCCGAGATGATGCGTATTCTGCTGGACGAGTGCGGCTTTGGCTGGGATAAGGCCTTTGAGATCTGCCAGAAGGTCTTTCTCCTACACCAACCACACCGTCATGGCTGAGGCTCTGGAAAAGTGGAACGTGGACATCTTCAAGATGACCCTGCCCCGCATCTACCAGATCGTGGTGGAGATGGATCGCCGTGCCCGTGCTGAGCTGGAGAAGGTCTTCCCCGGCGACAAGGGCAAGATCGACTATATGGCACTGATCGGCGACAATCAGGTGCGCATGGCAAACATCTGCGCCTACACCGCCAACAGCATCAATGGCGTGTCCAAGCTGCACAGCCAGATCATCAAAGACAGCGTCTTCCACGATTACTACCTGTTCAAGCCGCAGGCCTTCAAGAACGTGACCAACGGCATCGCTTACCGCCGCTGGCTGCTGGCCTCTAACCCCGGCCTGTGCAAGCTGCTGGACGAGACCATCGGCGACGGCTACAAGCATGATGCTTCCGATCTGTCCAAGCTGAACAAGTTTGAGAACGACAAGACCGTTCTCAAGCGCCTGAACGAGATCAAGCTGACGAACAAGACCAGCTTTGCCAACTATCTGGCAAAGAGCACCGGTCAGGTCATCGACCCGAACTCCATTTTTGACTGTCAGGTCAAGCGTATGCACGAGTATAAGCGCCAGCACCTGAACGCGCTGAACATTGCTGCCCAGTACCTGTACCTGAAGGAGAACCCCAACGCCGACTTCATCCCCAAGACCTATATCTTCGGTGCAAAGGCTGCTCCCGGCTACTACATGGCAAAGCAGATGATCCGCATGATCTGCAAGCTGGGCGACCTCATTAACAACGACCCCGCTGTGCGCGACAAGCTGCGCGTGGTCTATCTGGAAGAGTACTGCGTCTCTCTGAGCGAGCACCTGATGCCCGCCGCTGAGGTCTCTGAGCAGATCTCTCTGGCTGGCACCGAGGCTTCCGGTACCGGCAACATGAAGTTCATGCTGAACGGCGCCATCACGCTGGGCACTCTGGACGGCGCAAACGTCGAGATCGCAGACGCTGCCGGCAAGGAGAACGAGCTGATCTTCGGTATGCTGACGCCCGAGGTCAACAACCTCAAGCAGGTGGGCTACCATCCCAACGCTTTCATCATGGGCGACGATGTTGCCAACAACGCTCTGAACTTCCTGGAGCGCGGCTGGAACGGCGAGAACTTCCACGAAGTGACCGAAAACCTGCGCAGCAGCGACCCGTATATGGTCATGGCCGACTTCAAGGATTACCGCCGCGCACAGGCCGACCTGCAGAAGCTGTATGCCGACCGCGAAAAAGTGGGCACACATGAGCCTGAAGAACATTGCCAACAGCGGCATCTTCAGCGCCGACCGCTCTGTGCTGGATTACGCACACGATATCTGGTACGCTTCCCCCGTGCCCATGGGCAAGTAATTTTCCCTTAAAAAATCCATCTGCCCCGGTGGCATTTGGCCCGCCGGGGCTTTTTTGAGAAAGGACGACCCTGCTTTGTCTTGTCTGTTCAATAGCTACGACCCCTATTTCAAGCAGCCATTTGGTGCGCTGCGGGCCGGTCAGACCGTACGCCTGACTCTTTGCATCCCGGAAGAGCTGGGCTATGTCGATCCTCATCTGGTGCTCCAGAAAGAGGGAAAATATGACGTGCCGGTGCACTACCGCATGAAGTTCGACGGCCAGACCCCCAGCAGAACCATTTTTCCGTGGAGCTGCCGCTGAACGACCCGGGGCTGTACGTCTACTATTTTGATCTGTACACCGACTTCCGCCGCATCTACCGCGGGCCGGACAACTGCGGCGTTGTCAGCTGGCAGGAAGGCGAAAAGTGGCAAATCACCGTCTACGATGCCGGTTTCCAGACCCCAGAATGCATCAAGGGCAAGGTGTTCTATCAGATTTTCCCGGACCGGTTCTGTGAGGGCATTGAGAACAAGCCCATGCCCTTCCCGGACCGGCTGTATCAGGCCGATAAGCACGCCGAACCCTTCTGGCAGCCCAACGAGACCGGCGGCTACCTGAATATGGACTACTTCGGCGGCGACTTTGAGGGCATCCGCCAGAAGCTGCCCTATCTGCGGGAGATGGGGTGGACTACCTTTACCTGAACCCCATCTTTGAGGCGCACTCCAACCACCGCTACAACACCGCCGACTACCTGAACGTGGACCCGCTGCTGGGCACCAACGAAGAGTTTGAGGTGCTCTGCCGCGAGGCCGCCAAGTACGGCATCGGCATCGTGCTGGACGGCGTGTTCAGCCACACCGGCTCGGACAGCCGGTACTTCAACCGCGAAGGCCGCTATGGGGACGGCGGTGCTTACCGCGACCCCAACTCCCCCTATCGCAGCTGGTACGATTTTGACCCCAAGTACAAGGGCGGCTACCGCATCTGGTGGGGTTTCGAGACTCTGCCCGAAGTGAACGAAGAGACTCCCTCGTTTGTGGAGTTCATCACCGGCGAGGGCGGCGTCATCGACACATGGCTGCGTCGGGGTGCTGCCGGCTTCCGTCTGGATGTTGCCGACGAGCTGCCGGACGAATTTATTGAGAAGATCCGCACCGCCGTCAAGCGGGTAAGCCCGGAAAAGTTTTTGCTGGGCGAGGTGTGGGAGGACGCCACCACCAAGTTCGGCTTTGACCACCGCCGCACCTACCTGCTGGGCAAGGGGCTGGACAGCGTGATGAACTACCCCTTCAAGAACTCCTGTGCTGGATTTTGTCAAGGGCAAACCTGCCCAGCAGGCCGCCAACGAGATCCTTTCCATCTGCGAGCACTACCCTGCCCCTGCCATCAACACGGCACTGAACTTTTTGTCTCCACCCACGACACCGAGCGCGCCCTGACCGTGATCGCGGACGAGCCCGCCAACGGACGCGGCCGGGAGTGGCAGAGCGGCCGCAGCGTGACCGGCGAAGCCTACGAGGAAGGGATGCTGCGCCTGCGCATGGCCTACGCCATCATCTACACCCTGCCCGGCGTGCCCTGCCTGTACTACGGCGACGAGATCGGGATGCAGGGCTACCGCGACCCGTTCAACCGCGGCTATTACTGCTGGGACAGCCACGAGAAGCGGCTCCGCCCGGTGCTGGCACAGCTGGCGCAGCTCCGCCACAGCTGCGAGGCCTTCCGCACCGGTGAGCTGCGGGTGCTGCGGGCTGAGGACGGTATCCTGCACTACCAGCGCATCGGCAAGACCGAGACTGCGGAGATCATCGTGAACCGCTCTGAGCACATCATCGTAGAGCCGCTGGCTTCCGGCAAGCACACCGAGGTGAACCCCATGGGCTTTACCATCGTGGTGGAAGAAAACGGCCACAACCCCAACCACAGCTACTACGATATCCAGTAAATCAATTTTTCGGGACAGCGAAATACCTTTTGGGTGTTTTGCTGTCCCATTTTCATCCTTTCTTTTCCATTTTTGTCTATATTTTGTTTTCTGTGCAACGTTCCAGTAAAAAAACTCTTGAAACCCCCCAAGGGGATGCCGTATAATAGCAGCATAAGGAGGTAACATACCATGCAGATCCCCCATTCTCTGGCTGGCTGCAGCCGTGGGCTTTCTGGCACTGGAGGCCAGCACCTTTAATATGACCTCCATCTGGTTTGCCATCGGCTCTGCCGCCGCATTGCTGTGCTGCGTTTTCACCGGGTCGTTCCGGGTGCAGGCGGTGGTCTTTCTGGTGGTAAGCATCCTGTGTCTGGCAGCCTTCCGCCCGCTGGCGGCAAAGCTGCGGCTCAAGCATACCGCCACCAACGGCGACCGCAATCTGGGACGGGAGGCCATCGTGCTTTCCCCCGTCACCGCCGAAGTCCCCGGCCGGGTGCGGCTGGACGGTGTGGACTGGAACGCCCGCTGCGCCACCCCCGGCGACACCCTTGACCCCGGTGCGCTTTGCCGCGTTACCGAGATCCACAGCACCCTGCTCATCGTAGAGCCTGTTCTGACCGAAAGCCGTAACCCCCACACAACAACCTGACAAAGGAGATGCACTATGGTTCTGTTTTTTGTCATCCTTGCGCTTGTTTTTGTTCTGGTGCTGGTCATTGTTTCCAACATCGTTATCGTGCCGCAGTCCAAGGTATATGTCATTGAGCGGCTGGGCAGCTACTCCGATACATGGACTGCCGGCCTGCACGTCAAGATCCCCTTTATTGAGCGCATTGCCAAAAGGTAAGCCTGAAGGAGCAGGTTGCAGACTTTCCCCCTCAGCCTGTGATCACCCGCGATAACGTGACCATGCAGATCGACACCGTGGTGTTCTTTCAGGTCATGGACGCAAAGCTGTACACCTACGGTGTCAACCAGCCCATTGCCGCCATCGAGAGCCTTTCTGCCACCACCCTGCGCAACATCATTGGTGAGATGGAGCTGGATCATACCCTGACCAGCCGCGATGTCATCAACGGCAAGATCACCGCTATCCTTGACGAAGCCACTGACAAGTGGGGCATCAAGGTGAACCGCGTGGAGGTGAAGAACATCATCCCGCCGCGGGAAATTCAGGAAGCAATGGAAAAGCAGATGAAGGCTGAGCGCGAGAAGCGCGCCGTCATCCTGAAGGCAGACGGTGAAAAGCAGGCCGCCATTACCGCCGCCGAGGGCGAAAAGGAATCTGCCATCCTGCGCGCCGATGCTGTGAAGCAGCAGCGCATTCTGGAGGCTGAGGGCGAAGCACAGGCTATTCTGGCTGTGCAGAAGGCCAACGCCGATGCCATCCGTCTGCTGAACGAGGCCATGCCCAGCGACAAAGTGCTGGCCATCCGCAGCCTTGAAGCGCTGGCGAAGGTTGCCAACGGCAAGGCCACCAAGATCATCATCCCCTCTGAGCTGCAGAATCTGGGCGGCGTTGTGCCCAGCATCAAGGAATTGATGACCGACCCGAAGGACGCCGAGTAAGCGCCCACTTATCCAGCAGTAAGCTAAAACAGCTCCCGGTCACGTTAAGCGGCGTGACCGGGAGCTGTTCTTTTGCTATTTTGCTTTATCCGGGGATTACTTCTCCCCTTTTTCCTCGTTCTCCTGTGCCTGCTGTTCGCGGCGTAGCTCTTTGATGCGCTTTTTCTCGCTCTGGACGTGGGGCCACGGCCAGGAGAAGCCCTCGTTCTGCTTGCACCAACGGGTAAGGGGTAGAAGGCAAAGGCCAAGCCAAAAATGTACAGCAGAGCGTACAGCAGCGCATCCAGTGTGATCAGGGCATCCAATGCACCGATCACCGCCACAACGCAGCCTGCCTTTAAAAAGAACTGGCCGTTCTGGCGGCAGTATTCCTCAAAGTTTTCGGCCTTGACCGCCTTGCGCCCCTGATCGCCCCACACGCGGGGATTTTTCATCACCGAAAAACCGTAAAAGGCCATCATCAGGCCAAGGGTAAGTTGAAAGCCAAAAAACATGAGTCATACCTCGTTTTTATCAGAATCAGTCCTCAAACAGGGGCTTCATAAAGGGCAAAAAGTCCAGCGTTGCAAAGTAATCGCGGGGGGTCTGGGCGCGGCGGATCAGCCGGTGAGAGCCGTCCTCACACAGCAGCACCTCTGCGCAGCGGAGCTTGCCGTTGTAGTTGTAGCCCATGGCAAGGCCGTGTGCACCGGCATCATGGATGTAAAGGATATCCCCGATGTCGATCTTGGGCAGTATCCGGTCGACGGCAAACTTGTCATTATTCTCACACAGACCGCCGACAATGTCGTACTTGTGGTCGCAGGGCGCGTCCTCCTTGCCCAGTACGGTGATGTGGTGGTAAGCGCCGTAGATAGCGGGTCTCATGAGGTTTGCAGCGCACGCGTCCAGACCGATGTACTCCTTATAGATGTGCTTTGCGTGGATGACGGTGGACACCAGCGCGCCGTAGGGGCCGGTAGTAAAGCGGCCCATCTCGCTGAAGATGGCTACATCCCCCATGCCGGCAGGCACAAGGATCTCTTCAAACTTCTGGCGCACACCCTCGCCGATGGCCATGATGTCGTTCTCGGTCTGCTCCGGGCGGTAAGGGATGCCCACGCCGCCGGAGAGGTTGATATAGCTGATATGCGCACCGGTAGCCTGCTGCACGCGGACAGCCAGCCGGAACAGGATTGCTGCCAGCTCCGGGTAGTAGGCATCCGAGATGGTGTTGGAGGCAAGGAACGCGTGGATGCCGAACTTTTTTGCGCCCTTCTGCATCAGCTTTTTGTAGCTGTCGATCATCTGCTGCTCGGTCATGCCGTACTTGGCATCGCCGGGCTTATCCATGACCTGAAAACCCTCTTCGCTCTCGCCCAGCTGGAAGGTCCCGCCGGGGTTATAGCGGCAGAAGATCTCCTGCGGCACCCCGGCCACCCGCTCCAGAAACTCCACCATGGTGGCATCGTCCAGATTGATGTAGGCGCCCAGCTCGTAAGCCTTCTTCATATCCTCCACAGGGGTCTGGTTGGAGGAGAACATGATGTCGTGGCCGGTAAAGCCGCAGGCCTCGCTGAGCATCAGCTCGGTCAGGGAAGAGCAGTCCACGCCGCAGCCCTCCTCCTTGAGGATCTGCAGGATGACAGGGTTGGGCAGAGCCGTGACCGCGAAATACTCCTTGAAGCCCTTGTTCCAGCTGAAGGCTTTGTTGATGCGGCGGACATTCTCCCGGATGCCCTTTTCGTCGTAGATGTGGAACGGCGTGGGCACATCCTCGATGATCTGCTGTGCCATCGCCTCGGTCAGAAACGGTTTCTTTTCCATAATAACATCCCTCTCGTTTTGCGCAGCCCGGCATGTTCCGGCCTGCGGTCTATCCCATGCGGCCCAGTGCCGCAGTTCAAGCTGTTACAGTTTGAGGTTCTCACGGGTGGGGGTAAAGGTGGGGATCATAGCCGCCAGCTGGCGCACCCACCCGCTGTCGTCGTTGTGGGCGGCAGCGGCTTCCAGCGCCTGCAGCTGCTCGTAGAACTCGGCAAGGTCAATGCTGCGGGGCAGGCCACAAAGATCTTGTTATGCTGGGTGCGGCGCATCTTGTCCTGCTCCTCGTCCATCATCAGCTCTTCGTAGAGTTTTTCGCCGGGGCGCAGACCCACGATCTTAATATCCATATTCACGCCCGGCTCGTAGCCGTAAAAGCGGATGAGCTGCTTGGCAAGGTCCATAATGCGCACCGGCTCGCCCATATCCAGCACATAGATGTTGCCGCTTTCCGCCAGCGCACCCGCCTGCAGCACCAGCTGGGCTGCTTCCGGGATGGTCATAAAGTAGCGCACGATGTTGGGGTCGGTCAGGGTGACCGGCCCGCCCTTTTTGATCTGGGCTTCAAACAGCGGAATAACGCTGCCGTTGCTGCCCAGGACGTTGCCGAACCGCACCGCCACGCACTTCATATCCGTGTTGCCCGCAAATGTCTGGATGAGCATCTCGCAGATGCGCTTGGTGCAGCCCATGACGCTGGTGGGGTTCACGGCCTTATCGGTGGAAAGCTGCACAAAGCGCTCCACCCCGTGCTCGCTGGCGCTGACCAACAGGTTTTTTGGTGCCCAGCACATTGTTCTTTACGGCTTCGGCAGGGCTTACCTCCATCAGCGGAACGTGCTTGTGCGCCGCAGCATGGAACACCACCGTCGGGTGGTACGTCTCAAATACCTCGTCCAGACGCTTTTTATCCCGGATAGAGCCGATAAGCACTGTGACCGGGATATCGCGGCCGTACTTCTGCTGCAATTCCATCAGCAGCTCGTAGGCGCAGTTTTCGTAGATATCGAAGATAAGCAGTTTTGCAGGTTTGAAGCGCATGACCTGACGGCAGAGCTCACTGCCGATGCTTCCGCCGCCGCCCGTTACCAGCACCGTTTTGCCGGTAAGGTAGCCGGAAATTTTGTCGGTATCCAGCGTGACCTCCTCGCGGGAGAGGAAGTCGGCGGGGTTCAGCTCGCGGAACACCTCCTGCTGGGGTGCACCGCTGCCCACCAGCTGCGGATCGCTGAGCACCTGCACCGCGCAGTGGGTGCTGACGCACAGGTCGATGACGTGGTTCAGCTTGCTGCCCTTTAAGGTAGGGATGGCAATGATGATGCTGTGGATGCCGTAGCGCGTGCACAGCTCCGGGATATCCTCCAGCGTGCCCTTCACCGGCACACCATGGATGGTCTGGTTCAGCTTTGCGGGGTCATCGTCCACCGCCACCACGGCGTGGCCGTATTCCTTGTTGGATTTGCACACGTTGATGGCCCATGCACCGGCTTCGCCCGCGCCCACGATCATCACCGGACGGTTGGGGTCTTTGGCTGGTGTTGCCGCGCAGCCGCTCGCCCAGCGGGTGGTTCAAGGAAGAGCCGCCAGGCCAGACGGCTCCCGCCGATGAACAAAAAGATTAGTACGGATGCCATGCGTTGGCGGAATTGAACAGCACACCGTGGATAAAGTGGCGGTTCACCACATACACCACAGCGGTGGGCACGGCGATCATCCCGGCAAGACGGATCAGATCCCGCTCACCGGCGTACTTCCACAGCACCGAGTACAGCCCGCCCCGCCAGAAAGCAGACATATACACCGCCACGATCCAGGGCAGATTCGCGTAGAGCAGGGCGCGGTTGTGGGGCCACCAGGAGGCCTCGACAGCACCGTCTGCGCGCAGCAGCAGGGCGAAATAAAAGCTGAATGCCACAATGGCAGCATCCATCAGCACCAGCAGCGAGCCCGGCGGGCCAGCACCTGCGGATTTGTTTCTTTTCTTTCACTTACGATCCTCTTTTTTTCCTCTCAGGCGCCGGCTTTTGCCCAGCGCTGCTTTTTCGGCAGTGTTCCCCGGCAGTGCCGGAAGGATACCCCATAATACGTTTGTATTATACTCACAATCCCCGCCTGTGTCCAGAAAATTTACGTTTTTATCACTTTCTGTTTTTCCCGGTCTTTGCCTGCCTGCCGCCACGGCCCGCAGCTTCCTCCCAAAGCCCCAGCGGCAGCGCCGCCGTAAAAACAGGCCGTCACCGTGCCGCCCGCCGTCAGCACTGCCAGCTGCCCCGGTAACCCGCCGTTGAGCCGGAAAGCCCGCCAGCGATGCGGCGGCCCCGCCCTGTCGCCCCGGCGGCGGCAGCAGCCAGCAAAGCGCGGTGCACCCAGCCAACGCCGGAAGGCGTGCCCTGTGCCGCTGGAAAGCAGCAGCCGCCCGGTGTTGGCTACGCAGGTGTAGAAGCTGGACAGCAAGATCACCGCCAAGAAACCCCGTCATCCCGAACCGGGGCAGCAGGAGCAGCACGCCCACAATGCGGAGGCAGGAGTCCCACACGCTGTAGCGGAAAGCGGCTTTCTGTTCTCCTACCCCCTTCATGGCACCGTCCACCATGCTCTCCAAGTACATCAGCGGCATGGCCGGGGCAAGGGTCTCCAGATAGAACCCGGCCTCCGGGCTATGGTAGAGCAGCTGCGCCAGCGGCTGACCCCACACCCAGAACAGCGCCCCCGCCAGCGCGGAAAAATACGCCTGTAAGCCGCAGCATCCGGTCCAGCAGTGCGTTCAGCCGGGCGGTTTGGCCCCGATATGGGCCTGTGTGATCTCCGGCATCAGCAAAACCGCCAGACTGCCCAGCAGTCCAAAGGGAAAGGTCAGCAGAGGCAAGGGCCATCCCTTGAGGTTGCCGTACTGGGCCACGGCTTCGGCACGCCCGCCGGAAAATTGCAGATAGACTGCCAGACAGGCCGGGACCAACATATTCTCCGCGGTATGGAGAGCACTGGCGAGACAACGTCCTCCCTCCACCGGCCAGAGGATGTCCCAGAGGCGCTTTCCCGGCTCCTGCGGGCGGGCGCGGCAGGCTGTGCTGCCGAAGCAGCGGCCGCCTCCCGCCGGTAAAAAAGTGCCATCAGCCCGGTGCTGACGGCCTCGCTGACCGCCGTTGCCGCCCAGCACTGCCGTGCAGCGACTGCCGTCCGTCCCAGCCCTGCGTGCGTCGGCCCGCCCAGCGCCACGGACGATGCCGATGCGGACGGTCTGCTCGGCCAGCTGGCTCAGCACGTTCGGCTCCACCTGCCGCCGCGCAAGAAAAAAGCCCCGCAGTACTGCCGACACCGCCATCCACGGCAGACCCAGCGCCGAAGTGCGCAGCGCGCAGCAGCGCGGACATCCCCAGCCACCATTTGCGGCGAGACCCGCCAGCGGCCGAACTGCGCCGCCATGCGCCAGCACGCCCAGCCCGGCCCCCTGCCAGCACCAGCCGCACCAGCATCCCCGCGCGCAGCGGCCGGGTGCGGGCCAGCTCTTCAGCCATCAGGCGGGTGGCCGCCACCGAGACGCCCGCCGTCGCCAACGTGACGAAGAGCGAATAGACCGCCAGCACCAGCTGGTACAGTCCCATCCCCTCGCCGCCCAGAGCGTTCGCCAGCCAGATGCGGAGCCCCATGCCCGCTAGGCGGAGCAGGACGTCCGCCCCGGTCATCAGGGCTGCGTTTTTCAGATAGCTCTGCCGCACAGCGCACCCTCCCTTTCCCCGGAAGTGTATCTTTTTTATAAATATGAAACTGCTCTGGGAAATATGAGCGGAGCCGTGGGTTGTTTCTTTCCCAGTTTTATGATATGAATATATTGTATCTGGCGGGAATGTTCCGCCAGACCAGGATCTAAGAATGCAAGGAGGAAGCGCACCCCCGGTACCACGGCCGTGCGCAACGAGACAATGAGCGAAGAATGTACCCATGACTGCTCCAACTGCGGGGCAGCGTGTTCTTCCCGCGATGCTGCGCCCCAGCATGACGCACCCAACCCCAATAGCAGCGTCAAGAAGGTCATCGGCGTCGTATCCGGCAAGGGCGGCGTCGGCAAGAGCATGACCAGCGCCCTGCTGGCCTGTGCAATGGCACGCCGCGGCTACCACTGCGGCATCCTCGACGCCGACATCACCGGCCCGTCCATCCCCAAGCTGTTCGGCATCCATGGCCGCGCCATGGCCGACGACAAGGGCTGCTGGCCCATCCAGAGCCGGATGGGCATCGACGTGATGAGCATCAACCTGCTGGTGGAGAACGAGGAAGACCCCGTCGTCTGGCGCGGCCCCGTCATCGCCGGTGCGGTCAAGCAGTTCTGGACCGATGTGGTCTGGAAAGATGTTGATTTCCTGTTCGTGGATATGCCTCCGGGAACCGGTGACGTCCCCCTGACCGTCTTCCAGAGTCTGCCCGTGGACGGCATCGTTGTCGTGGCAAGCCCGCAGGAGCTGGTGAGCATGATCGTGGCCAAGGCCGTGAACATGGCCGAGATGATGAAGGTGCCGATGCTGGGCATCGTCGAGAACATGAGCTATATCGTATGCCCCGACTGCGGCAAGCACATCAACGTGTTCGGCGACAGCCATGTGGACGAGGTGGCCGCAAAGCATCACCTGCCCGTTCTGGCCAAATGCCCCATCGACCCCAGCTGGCTGCGCTGTCCGACGCCGGCATGATCGAGACCTACGGCGGTCAGTTCCTCGAGGGTGCCGCCGACGCCTGCGAGAAGCTGCTGAAGTAAGACTTTTCCCCCTGCACTGCCTGTTCCGGGCTGGTGCAGGGGGATTTTTTGTTTCTTTATAAAAGCAGGTTTTATCGCAGTTTTTTGATGTGTCACGTCTTTTTCGTGAAGTGCATTCATCTTTTCCATTGTATTTTGAAAGATTTTCCGGGTTTTTGCGGGGCGGGCCATCTTGTAAATCGGCAGATAAAGCTTTATAATAGCAAAGTGGTCAGAGGCTTATCAGCCACCCGCCGTGGGAAACGGGAAAGACGGAGCCTCCACACAATAGAGTTAAGGGAAAAGGAGTATATCATTATGCTGACGAATGAATATCTGAAGCGTGTCTACGAGGGCCTGGAAAAGCGCAATGCCAACGAGCCCGAATTCCTGCAGGCTGTCCGCGAGGTTCTGGAGAGCATCCAGCCCGTCGTGGAGAAGCACCCCGAGTACGAGAAGGCCGGCCTCATCGAGCGTCTGGTCGAGCCGGAGCGCATCATCTCCTTCCGTGTACCCTGGGTCGATGATCAGGGCAAGGTCCAGGTGAACCGCGGCTACCGCGTCCAGTTCAACAGCGCCATCGGCCCCTACAAGGGCGGCCTGCGCTTCCATCCTTCTGTCAACCAGGGCATCCTGAAGTTCCTCGGCTTCGAGCAGACCTTCAAGAACAGCCTGACCACCCTGCCCATGGGCGGCGGCAAGGGCGGCTCCGACTTCGACCCCCACGGCAAGAGCGACATGGAAGTCATGCGCTTCTGCCAGAGCTTCATGACCGAGCTGTACCGCCACATCGGCCAGTTCGTGGACTGCCCCGCCGGTGATATCGGCGTCGGCGGCCGCGAGGTCGGCTATATGTTCGGCCAGTACAAGCGTCTGACCAACAGTTTCCAGGGCGGTATGCTCACCGGCAAGGGCCTGACCTTCGGCGGTTCTCTGGCTCGTACCGAGGCTACCGGCTACGGCCTGTGCTACTTTACTGCTGAGGCCCTGAAGTGTATGCGCAACGACAGCTTCAAGGGCAAGACCGTGGTCATCTCCGGCTCCGGCAACGTGGCTATCTACGCCTGCGAGAAGGCCACCCAGATGGGTGCCAAGGTCATCACCATGTCCGACTCCAACGTATGTCTACGACCCCAACGGCATCGATCTGGCCTACGTCAAGGACCTGAAGGAAGTCCGCCGCGGCCGCATCAAGGAGTATGCTGAGACCCACAAGGATGCGACCTATGTTGCTGACTGCACCAAGGTCTGGACTGTCCCCTGCGACATCGCCCTGCCCTGCGCTACCCAGAACGAGATCAACAAAGGAGTCCGCAGAGGCTCTGGTGAAGGGCGGCTGCACCGTGGTCTGCGAGGGCGCTAACATGCCCAGCACTCCCGAGGCCATCGAGGTCTACCTGTCCAACGGCATCCTGTACGGACCCGCAAAGGCTTCCAACGCCGGCGGCGTGGCTACCTCCGGTCTGGAGATGAGCCAGAACTCAGAGCGTCTGAGCTGGAGCTTCGAAGAGGTGGATGCAAAGCTCAAGGGCATCATGGAGGGCATCTTCCACGCTTCCTACGATGCATCCGTGGCCGCCGGCTCCGAGGGCAACCTGATGGTCGGTGCAAACTGCGCCGGCTTCCTGAAGGTAGCTAAGGCTATGATGGCTCAGGGCATCACCTACTAAGCTTTTCCTGATCGTGCAAGGGCCGCATCCGCGAGGGTGCGGCTTTTTGGTTTGCCCCGCCTGCCTGCATAACCGTCTGCCGCCCCGCTCATACTCCTTTCATCAAACGAAAAGAGGTTTTTGCATGGACGAAATGATGTTCTGTTACCAATGTGAGCAGGCGGCAAACTGCACGGCCTGCACCGGAAAAGCGGGTGTCTGCGGCAAATCAGCCGAGACAGCCGACGCGCAGGACAAGCTCACCGGTGCTCTCATCGGCTTTGCCACCCTGCTGCTGGACATCGGCAGACCCATCCGGCCCCCGCAGGCCCTCCTGCTGACGGAAGGATTGTTCACCACCATCACCAATGTGAATTTGACCCCCAGACGGTGGCGCAGCTGACCGATAAGGTCTGGAAGGCCAAGCAGGAAGCCTTTGCCTCGGCCAGCCCTGCACCTGCACCAGTGTCCGACTACGATATGCAGCCCTGTGGCAGGAGCCACCCCGACCGGAAGAGCCTGTGCTCCTTTGTCCTTTGGGCTGCGGGGCATGGCAGCTTACTCCTACCACGCGCGGGTGCTGGGCTATACCGATGGCGAGATCGACCTGTTTTTCTGCACGGCGCTGCGGGCCATCGCACAGGAGCGGGACAAGGACGCCCTCTTCCAGCTGGTGGAGGACACCGGGCGGATGGCCTACCGGGTCATGGCTGAGCTGGACAAGGCCAACACCGGCGCGTTTGGCGACCCGGAGCCGGTGGAGGTGCCCCTGACCATCGAGAAAGGGGCCTTTCATCGTCATCTCCGGCCACGACCTCTACGACGCCAAGTGCCTGTTGGAGCAGACCGAGGGCAAGGGCATCAATGTCTACACCCACTCCGAGATGCTGCCTGCCCACGGCTACCCGGAGCTGAAAAAGCGCTCCTCATCTGAAAGGCAACTTTGGCACCGCATGGCAGAACCAGCAGCGGGAGTTTGAGGACATCCCTGCGGTGCTCTTCACCACCAACTGCATCATGCCCCTCCGGCCCAGCTATGCCGACCGGGTATTCACCACCTCTGTCGTCTCCTATCCCGGCGCGTCACCCACATCGGGGAGGACCGGGATTTTTCGCCGGTCATTGCCAAGGCGCTTGAGCTGGGCGGCTACCCGGAGGACACCCTCATCCCGGGCATGAACGGTGGCAGCGTCGTCGCCACCGGGTTTGCCCGCCATGCCGTACTGAGCCATGCGGAGGAGATCGTCCAAGCCGTCCACGAGGGTGCCATCCGGCACTTTTTCCTCATCGGCGGCTGCGACGGCACCCGCCCCTCCCGCCGGTACTACACGGATTTCGCCAAGCTGACCCCGCCCGACACCGTCATCCTGACGCTGGCCTGCGGCAAGTTCCGGCTCAACGACCTGCCGCTGGGTACGGTGGCCGGTCTGCCCCGCATCCTCGATGTGGGCCAGTGCAACGACGCCTACAGTGCCATCCGGATCGCGCTGGGGCTGGCGGGCGCTTTTGACTGCTCGGTCAACGAGCTGCCCCTCTCTATCATCCTCTGCTGGTTCGAGCAGAAGGCGGTCTGTGTGCTGATGGCCCTGCTGGCGCTGGGCATCCGGGGCATCCGTCTCGGCCCCACCCTGCCCGCCTTCCTCTCCCCCGGGGTGGCCGCTGTTTTGCAGGAGAAGTATGACCTCCGGCCCATCACCACGCCGGAGGACGATCTTGCCGCCTGTCTGGGCCGGCACTGAGCCGGAAAAGGCATACTATTTCCTACTCTGCGTGTCTGTTTTTCACAAGAAGAACCGCCACCGTGTACCCAGCTTTGGTGCAGCTGTCACTTGAATCTATTTCAACACCTTTGTATAATAGTGTTGTTATCGGAACAAGGGCGTTCCAGATGAGTCTTCGCCGACCCATCTGGGACGCCTTTTCCTTTTTATCGCCATTAAGAGGGACGCTGCGGAATGTGCCGCAGCATTGTCAGGATATTCTCCGGAAAATCGAAAAAAGGATGGGAAAGTCTATGGAAAATTTCACGGAGCAAAAAGGGCCACTGGGCCTCTATGACCCCCGGTTCGAGCACGATGCCTGCGGCATCGGTGCCGTCGTGGACATCAAGGGCCGCAAGAGCCACCAGACCGTCAGCGACGCGCTGTCCATCGTGGAGCGCCTTGAGCACCGCGCCGGCAAGGACGCCGAGGGCAAGACCGGCGACGGCGTGGGCATCATGCTGCAGATCAGCCACCGCTTCTTTGCCAAGATAGCCGACGAGCTGAACATCAGCCTTGGTAACGAGCGCGAATATGGCGTAGGTATGTTCTTCTTTCCTCAAAACGAACACCTGCGCGCCCAGGCCATGAAGCTGTTCGAGCTTGTGACCCGCAAAGAGGGCCTTGAGTTTCTGGCATGGCGCGCCGTGCCCGTAGACCCCGATGCCGTGGGTCAGAAGGCGCGTGACTGTATGCCCTCCATCTGGCAGTGCTTCATCAAAAAGCCCGCCAAGGTGAGCAAGGGCATCGACTTTGACCGCAAGCTCTACATCGTCCGCCGAGTCTTTGAGCAGGCCAGCAACGGCACCTATGTGCCCAGCCTGTCCAGCCGCACCATCGTGTACAAGGGGATGTTCCTCGTCCACGACCTGCGCCTGTTCTACCTCGATTTGCAGGACGAGGATTACGAGTCCGCCATCGGCATGGTGCACAGCCGTTTCTCCACCAACACCAACCCCAGCTGGATGCGCGCCCACCCCAACCGCTTCATCCTCCACAACGGCGAGATCAACACCATCAAGGGCAACACCGACGCCATGCTGGCCCGCGAGGAGACTATCTCCTCCCCCATCATGCAGGAGGACATGAACAAGATCCTGCCCATTATCAACACCTCCGGCTCGGATTCCGCCATGCTGGACAACGCCCTGGAGTTCATGGTGATGAACGGCATGGACCTGCCCCTGGCCGTCATGATCACCATCCCGGAGCCCTGGGAGAACAACAAGAACATCAGCCAGAAAAAGCGGGACTTCTACCAGTATTACGCCACCATGCTGGAACCCTGGGACGGCCCTGCCGCCATCCTCTTCTCAGATGGCGACGTGGTGGGCGCTGTGCTGGACCGCAACGGTCTGCGCCCCAGCCGCTACTACATCACCAAAGACGGCAGGATGATCCTCTCTTCCGAGGTGGGCGTGCTGCCCTGTGAGCCGGAGAACATTCTGGTCAAAGACCGTCTCCGCCCCGGCAAGATGCTGCTGGTGAACACCGTCAAGGGCGAAGTCGTGGACGACGAGAAGCTGAAGGAGTACTACGCCAGCCGCGAGCCTTACGGCGAGTGGATAGACCGCAACCTCGTCCAACTGAAAGACCTCAAGATCCCCAATGTCAAGACCCCCAGCTATACCGGCGACGACCTGCTGCGTCTGCAGAAGGTGTTCGGCTACAAGTACGAGGACATCAGCACCCTCATCCTGCCCATGGCACGTCAGGGCGCAGAGCCTTCCGGCGCAATGGGTACCGATACCCCGCTTGCCGTCCTCAGCGGCCAGCACCCGCCGCTCTTCAACTACTTCAAGCAGCGCTTTGCACAGGTGACGAACCCGCCCATCGACGCCATCCGTGAAAAGGTCGTCACCTCCACCAGCGTTTATGTGGGCGCACACGGCAACCTGCTGGAAGACAAGCCCGAAAACTGCAAGGTGCTCAAGGTCAACAATCCCATCCTCACGTCCACTGACCTTCTCCGTATCAAGTACATGAACGTCCCGGGCTTCAAAGTCTCCACTGTCTCCATCAACTACTACAAGAACACCAGCCTCGAAAAGGCCATCGACCGCGTCTTCCTGGAGGTAGACCGCGCTTATAAAGAGGGTGCGAACATCATCATCCTGTCCGACCGGGACATTGACGAGTACCATGTGGCCATCCCCAGCCTGCTGGCGGTTTCTGCCGTGTCCCAGTACCTCATCCGCACCAAGAAGAGCACCGCACTGGCTCTCATCCTCGAGAGCGCAGAGCCTCATGAAGTGCACCACTTTGCCGCTCTGCTGGGCTACGGTGCCTGTGCCGTCAACCCCTATCTGGCCCATGAGACCATCGGCCAGCTCATCGACGACGGCCTGCTGGACAAAGACTATTACGCTGCCGTGGACGACTACAACAAGGCTGTGCTGGGCGGCATCGTGAAGATCGCCTCCAAGATGGGCATCTCCACCATCCAGAGCTACCAGAGCAGCCAGATCTTCGAGGCCGTCGGCATCTCCAAGGACGTCATCGACAAGTATTTCACCGGCACGGTCAGCCGCGTGGGCGGCATCGGCCTCGAGGATATTCAGGCAGACGTGGAGGCCCTCCACAACGCAGCCTTCGACCCGCTGGGCCTCGACATCAATATGCAGCTGGAGGACGGCGGTGCCCACAAGTTCCGCAGCGGCAAGGAAGAGCACCTCTTCAACCCCCAGACCATCCACCTGTTCCAGAAAGCCTGCTTCACCGGCGACTACGACACCTTCAAGCAGTTCACCCACACCGTGGACAACATGGGCCAGAACGGCGTCCATCTGCGCAGCCTGCTGGACTTCAACTACGCCCCCGACGGCGGCATCCCGCTGGACGAGGTGGAGCCGGTCAGCTCCATCGTCAAGCGGTTTAAGGCTGCAGCCATGAGCTACGGCGCGCTGAGCAGCGAGGCCCACGAGACCATCGCCATCGCACTGAACCGCCTCGGTGGCCGGAGCAACACCGGCGAGGGCGGTGAGCCGGAAGAGCGCTATCACAGCGAGAGCAATTCCAAGATCAAGCAGGTGGCTTCCGCCCGCTTCGGCGTCACCAGCAAGTATCTCGTGTCCGCGGAAGAGATCCAGATCAAGCTGGCACAGGGCGCAAAGCCCGGCGAGGGCGGCAATCTGCCCGGCGCAAAAGTGTACCCGTGGATCGCCAAGACCCGTCACAGCACTACCGGTGTCGGCCTTATCTCTCCCCCGCCGCACCACGACATCTACTCCATCGAAGACCTTGCAGAGCTTATCTACGACCTCAAGAATGCCAACCGCCACGCCAACATCAACGTCAAGCTGGTCAGTGAGGCCGGCGTCGGCACGATCGCTGCCGGTGTCGCCAAGGGCGGCGCACAGGTCATCCTTGTTTCCGGCTACGACGGCGGCACGGGCGCTGCGCCCCGCAACTCCATCAAGGATGCCGGTCTGCCCTGGGAGCTTGGCATCGCCGAGACCCACCAGACCCTTATCCTCAACGGTCTGCGCACCCGTGTGCGCATTGAGAGTGACTCCAAGCTGCTCTCCGGCCGCGATGTGGCCATCAGCTGTATGCTGGGCGCTGAGGAGTTCGGCTTCGGCACCTCTCTGCTGATGACCATGGGCTGCGTCATGATGCGTGTCTGCAACCTCGACACCTGCCCCATGGGCATCTGCACCCAGAACCCCGAGCTGCGCAAGCATTTCCGCGGCAAGCCCGAGTATATCATCAACTACCTGACCTTCGTGGCGCAGGAGCTGCGCGAGTACATGGCAAAGCTGGGCATCCGTACCATCGACGAGCTGGTGGGCCGCACCGACCTGCTCCATATCAAGTCTGCCCCTGCCGAAAGCCGTCTGCCAAGATGGACCTCGACTGCATCCTGCACAACCCCGCCATCGCCAACAGCAACGTCCACTTCATCAAAGAGGACAGCTACGACTTCCATCTGGAAGACACGCTGGACATGAAGGTTCTGATGAAGAAGTTCAAGCTGTCCAGCAAGACTCCCCAGAGCGTCCAGCCTGGAGGTTTCCAACGTGGACCGCGCCTTTGGCGCCATCTTTGGCAGCGAGATCACCCGCAAGTATGGCGGCGACCTGCCCGATGACGTCTACACCGTCCACTGCACCGGTGCAGGCGGCCAGAGCTTCGGCGCATTCATCCCAAGGGGCTGACGCTGGAACTAATCGGCGACAGCAACGACTATCTGGGCAAGGGCCTCTCCGGCGGCAAGCTCGTCGTCCGCCCGCCCGAGGGCATCACCTTCAAACCCGAAGAGAACATCATCATCGGCAACGTGGCCTTCTACGGTGCCACCGGCGGCAAACCTTTGTCAACGGCGTGGCCGGAGAACGGTTCTGTGTCCGCAACTCCGGCGCTGTCGCCGTGGTGGAGGGCGTGGGCGACCACGGCTGCGAGTACATGACCGGCGGTACGGTGGTCGTTCTGGGCCAGACTGGCAAGAACTTTGCGGCCGGCATGACCGGCGGCATTGCCTATGTGCTGGATGAGAACTGGGACTTCTACCAGCGGGTGAATAAGGAGACTGTCAGCCTCGAGCCGGTGGAGCACAAGTACGACGTCGCCACCCTGAAAGAGCTCATTCGAGCACGTCGAGCTGACCGGCTCTCGCCCCGCGGCAAAGAAATTCTGGACGATTTCAGTGCGTTCCTGCCCAAATTCAAAAAGGTGCTCGCCTTACGATTACGACCGGATGCTGCGGGTCATCGCCTCGGTAGAGGAGCGTGGTCTGGACGGCGAGCAGGCACAGATCGAAGCATTCTATGCAGTGCAGAAGCATAAGTAAGGAGGGGCAGCAGCATGGGTAAGACAACAGGATTTATGGATTATGCGCGCAAAACCAGCACGGACGTTGCGCCGCTGGAGCGCCTTGAAAATTTTAACGAGTTCCACATCTGGCTCTCGCGGGAGCAACAGCAGACGCAGGCCGCCCGCTGCATGGACTGCGGCGTGCCCCCTTCTGTCAGGCGGGCATGATGATCGGCGGCATGGCCTCCGGCTGTCCGCTGAACAATCTCATCCCGGAGTGGAACGAACTGGTGTACCACGGCAAGTGGGAGCTTGCGCTCCACCGCCTGATGGCCACCAACCGCTTCCCGGAGTTTACCAGCCGGGTATGCCCCGCCCTTGTGTGAGGCCGCCTGCACCTGCGGGGATGTGACCGGCAGCAGTGTCACCGTGCGCGAAAACGAGCACGCCATCATCGAGACGGCTTATGCCAAAAACTGGCTCCTTACCGCTACCCCGCCGCCGACCCGCACCGGCAAGAGCGTTGCCGTGGTGGGCAGCGGCCCTGCGGGGCTTTCGGTGGCCGAGTACCTGAACAAGCGCGGCCACGCCGTTACGGTGTTTTGAGCGCGCCGACCGTGTGGGCGGCCTGCTGATGTACGGCATCCCCAACATGAAGCTGGATAAGGCGGTCATCGAGCGCCGTGTCCAGCTGATGCAGGCCGAGGGTGTGGTGTTCCGCACCGGCATGGATGTGGGCGGTGCCGTGCCCGCCGAGCAGCTGCTGGCAGATTTTGATGCCGTGGTGCTGTGCTGCGGCGCAAAAAAGCCCCGCGATTTGAACGTGCCCGGTCGGGACGCCAAGGGCGTGCACTTTGCCGTGGACTACCTGACCAGCGTGACCAAGAGCCTGCTGGACTCGGGTTTTGCAGACGGCAAGGCCATCAACGCAGCCGGCAAAAATGTGCTGGTCATCGGCGGCGGCGACACCGGCAACGACTGTCAGGGCACTGCTCTGCGGCAGGGCTGCACCGACCTGATGGCACTGGAAATGATGCCGCAGCCTCCTGTCGAGCGCACCGCTGCAAACCCGTGGCCGGAGTGGCCCGGGTGCTGAAGGTGGACTACGGCCAGACCGAGTGCATTGCAAAGTTCGGCAAAGATCCGCGTGTGTACCAGACACCGTCAAAGGAGTTTTTGAAGGACGAGGCCGGTAACCTGACCGGTGCCGTCATCAGCTGCCTGAAGCTGGAGCGCGACCCCGAGACCGGCCGCACCAGCATGGTGCCCACCGGCAAGGAATTTACCTACGACTGCCAGTTGGCATTTATTGCCGCAGGCTTTACCGGCTGCGAAAACTACACAGCCGATGCCTTTGGGGTGGAGCTGACCGCCCGGGGCAATGTAGCCGACCACAGCTTTAAGACCAACGTGGACAAGGTATTCGTCTGCGGCGATATGCGCCGCGGCCAGAGCCTTGTGGTGTGGGGTCTGCGCGAGGGCCGCGATTGCGCCGCCGAGGTAGACCGCTGCCTGATGGGCTACACCAATCTTTAATTTGCCATTCTCTTTCCTATCCTAAACAAGCAGAAGCGGGAGCCCGTTATAAGGCTCCCGCTTCTGCTTTTATTTTTTAATCTGTATCGTATTCCGGCTCTGTGCTGCCCTCCGGGGTCGTTTCCGGGGTAGTAGGCTCGGTAGCGGCAGGCTCTTCCGGGGTGGCGGTGATCTGCACACTGGGGTCTGCGGCGATATATATGGTGATCACCGTACCCACCGTGACCATAGCGCCCTCTTCCTCGCTGGCAGAGACCACACAGCCCGTAGCGTAGGAGCCATCGTTCACCACCATAAAGCAGCTGGCCACAAGCCCCCGGCTGCTCAGGATCTCAATAGCCTTATCCTGCGATGCACCGATGATCTTTGGCATCTCCACCTTTTCCGGGCCCTGACTGACCACGATCTGGATCACCTCGCCGTTCTCCATCACCTCGCCAGCCTCCGGCTCCTGCCGGATGACCTGCCCAGAAGGCACGGTATCGCTGTACTCCAGCACCGCCCGGAACAGGTACATACTGGTGTACTCGCGGTTATTCTTGATTTGTTCGTAGTCAATGCCCACAAAGTTGGGCACAAGGTTCTGGGGCTTCATTTCCTCGCTGCTGGCAGCTTCCGAGCTCGGCACCGAGACGGGGGTCTGCTCCTCCTTGCTGCTCACGATGCCCCACAGGGTGAGCAAAATCAAAATGGAAAGCAGGATCAGGATGCCCGCCAGCAACCCCTTCAAACTGAGCAGATGTTCCCTGCTCTGCGCGCTCTGCTCTGCCCGCACCGGATGCATCGGGGTCTCCGGCTTCATGGTGCGGGTCAGCTCGGCGGTATATTCCTTGGAAGAAAGCGCCTGATACAGCTGCGGCACGGTCTGGATGCGCTCCATGACCTTGAGCCGCAGCCCCAGCTGCAATACATCGGAGACATAGGCCGGTACGGCAGGCTCTATGGTGCGTGCCCGGGGGTTAGAGTCCGACACCACACGCTGGGCAGCGGGCATGGGTGCCTGCCCGCACACCATGCGGTAAAAGACGGCGGCAAGGCTGTATTCGTCGGTGTAGCGCCCCTCAAACTCGGCGGTGGTGTACTGCTCCGGCGCAGAGTAGCCCTCGTACAGCTGCTCGTGCAGGCCGCTGCCTGCGGTGCGCAGACCCACGGTGGCATACCCGGCCAGACGGCAGCGGCCATCTGCCATTACCCGGATATTCTCCGGGCAGATGCCGCGGTGCACCAGCCCTGCCTTGTGCATGGCCGCCACACCCTCAAACACCGGGCGCAGCATGGCGCAGGCCTCCTCTGCTCGCACCGGGGCAGGACGGTTTTCCAGCCATTGCTCCAGCGGGGGTGCCGCCTAGGTTTTCCAGCACTGCATACACGGTGTTGTTGGCTTCCACCACGTCCAGCACGGCTTCCAGACCGCTGGCGGGGGTAATGCGCTGGATGGCGCGGTACAGGTCTGCATAGTCCATGCGGGTGGTCTTGAACAGCACTTCGCTCCCCTGCTTGGGGCGCAGGATGCAGTCCGCGCCCCGCTCCGCAGAAAGAGTGACCGGCAGGTACTCCTTGATGGTCACCCGGAAAGCGCCCAGATTCTCCACGCCGCTGTACAGCACACCCTCGCCGTCCAGACTGCGCATCTCGCCCACGGTGTAGCGCCCGGCCAGCACCGTGCCCACCGGCAGGCAGCCCGCCGGGTTGCAGCCCTCTAAGATCTTCCCGCAATGGGGGCAGACGGTCGCCGCAGGCGGCAGTTCCCCAATGCAGAACGGACACAGGCGTTTTTGCTCCATAGTGTTCTCTCCCCTTCCCAGCTTCTATACACTTTATTGTATCATAGTGTTCCCCGCCGTGCAAGCTGTCCGCATTTTGGTGCAAAAGCAAAAAAGACCGGGGCCCGCAGCCCAAAGGGCTGACAGGCTCCGGTCTTATAGATGCAGGACCCAGCGGGTTTGTGATGGGGCTTACATAGCCGCCCAGCAGCTTGGGATAGCAAGGCTGATGTCGGGGACGTAGGTCAGCAGCAGCAGTGCAACGAACATGCACAGGTAGAACGGCAGGGTCGCCTTGACCACTTTCTCCATGGGGCGCTTTGCAACGGCAGAGCCGATGAACAGAACGGAGCCAACGGGAGGAGTGAGCAGACCGATGCCGCAGTTCAGAACCACGATGATACCGAACTGGATGGGATCGATGCCGATGGAGGTGGCGATGGGCAGCAGGATGGGGGTAGCGATCAGGATGATGGGAGCCATATCCATGATCATGCCCAGCACCAGCAGGATCAGGTCGATGAGCAGTGCAATGATGTAGGGGTTATCGGTGAGGTCGGTGATGGCGGTTGCTGCCAGATCGGGCACGTGCAGCATGGTCAGGCAGTTGCCGAACACCGCAGAGGTGGCGATCAGGATCAGGACGATGGACAGGGTGTTGACGCACTCGTCCAGAGCGTGCCAGACGCCCTTCCAATCCAGACCCTTATAGACGAAGACGGAGACGACCAGCGAGTAGATGACAGCGATCGCTGCGGACTCGGTGGCGGTGAAGACGCCGCCCACGACGCCGAAGACGACGATGATAACAGCGGCCAGTGCCCAGATGGAGGTACCCAGCTGCTTGATAAAGCCTTGATGCTGAGGGCATCGCCCTTGGGGTAGTTGCGCTTGACGGAGATGATGTAGGAGCCGATCATCAGGACGATGGCCAGCAGAGCGCCGGGCAGATAACCGGCCAGGAAGAGGCTGCCCACCGAGATACCACCTGCGGTGGTAGCGTAGATGACCATGTTATGGCTGGGCGGGACCAGCAGACCCTCGCAGGAAGAGGTGATGGTAACTGCGGTGGAGAAGTCGGCATCGTAGCCCTGATCCACCATCATGGGGATCATGATAGAGCCGATGGAAGCGGTATCGGCAGAGGCCGAGCCGGAGATGCCGCCGAAGAAGTAGGAAGCCACGATGTTGACCATGGCCATGCCGCCGCGCATCCAGCCCACGCAGGCGTCAGCCAGTGCGATCAGCTTTTCCGAGATGCCGCCGGAACCCATGAGGACGCCCATGGTGATAAAGAAAGGCACAGCCATCAGGCTGAAGGAAGAAATGCCCTTGACCATCAGGCGGCAGACATCGGTCAGAGCCTGACCCTGCACCAGCATACACAGCACGCTGGACAGACCAACGGCGTATGCAATGGGGAAGCGCAGGAAGATCATCACAAAGAAGCTGACCAGAAGGACAAGGATCGCCAGTGTCTGAACTGTCATATCAATTTCCTCCTTTACAAACAGGCTCTTGATGTGGTTGTAGATGGACTCAAATTCGAACACGATCATGGCAACACCGGCCAGCGGCACGGGGAAGTACATCCAGAATCGGCTCAGCCAAGGCATGGAAACATAGAAGCCACGACCGCCCAGCGTGGTGGCGTAGTTCCAGCCGACCGCCATCATCACCACACCAAGAACCATCACAGCCACGTCGGACAGAATGTCCAGCGCCTTGACCACTTTCTTGGGCAGGTACATATCAAAGGCAGTCATGCGGATGTGTGCGCCGCGGCGGATGGCCAGCGCAGCGCTGAGCACAGCCATGTAGCTCATGCAGGTCAGAACGACCTCCTCCGACCAGGCGGGGTCCGGGATAAAGGGAACATAGCGGCCGATGACCGACATGGTGGTGATGGCGATATCTGCGATCAACAGGATCTTGCAGATGAACAGCACCACCTTATAGGTAATGTCATAGGCCGGCTTGATCTTATCCAGTGTGGTAAAGATTTTCGGCATGTTCATTCCTCCCTATAAAAAGCCCGGCAGGGCAGCGGGCAGATTTCCCGTTGTCCCCGCCGGGCCATTTTATTTTTGCATGGAAAAGGCGCTTTTGCTTATGCCTTCATGTCCAGCAGCTTCTGGTACAGCTCAGCCTGATCGGAGGTGTTCTCGCTGATGACCTTGGCGCAGGCCTCCTGCCAGGGAGCCTTATCGGGCACATCCACAACGTTGCAGCCGTCTGCCTTCAGCTCGTCCACACCTTGTTCTCAGCGCTCTCAGACAGGTCTGCATTGAACTTCTGGGTGTCAGCACCGGCCTCCATGATGGCAGCCTGCTGGTTCTCGGTCAGCTTGCCCCATGCGTTGTCGGTGATAACAGCCTGGATCGCGCCCAGAGTGTGGCCGTCCAGGATCAGGTTGTTGGCGACCTCGGGGAAGGCGTTGGACTTGTAGTTTGCGATGGGCTGCTCAGCGCCATCGACAACGCCGGTCTGCAGTGCGCTGTACAGCTCGCCGAAGGAAACGACGGTGGGGTTTGCGCCCAGGCTCTCGACCATGCCGTTCATGACGGGGTCGTTGGACACGCGCAGCTTCAGGCCCTTGAAATCCTCAATGCCAGCCACGGCTTGACGGTGAAGAAGTGGCGGAAGCCCTCCTCGCCGTAGAAGATGCCGCGAACGGGCAGGCCCAGCTCCTGGGGCTCGTTCAGGAACTCGGGAGCCAGATCGCTGTTGGCGAAGTTCCAGAAGTGTGCGCGGTTCTCAAAGGTGAAGGGGATGCTCAGCAGCTTGGACTTGTTGCAGCCGTAGCTGGTCAGTGCGAAAGCGGAGATACGGCTCATGTCGATGGAAGTGGAGCCGCTCAGGATGGCGTCCAGAACATCGTTCTCGGAACCCAGGACACCGGAAGCCTGCACATCAATGACCACGGAACCGCCGGTCAGCTCTTCGACCTTCTCCTTGAAGTGGGTAGCGGTCTGGCCGACGATGGTATCCAGCGGGTTGACCTCGGCGTAGACCAGAGTCACCTTGGGATCGTTTGCGGCAGCGGTCGCATCACCGGCAGCGGAAGCTGCGGTAGAAGAAGCGGTGGAGCTGGAAGAGCCTCCGCATGCGGTCAGGGCAGCGGCAGCGCCGACTGCACCAGCAACAGCGAGAAAGCTGCGACGAGAGATCATTTTTTCATAGTGATTGTCCTCCTTAGAATGTTTCCTTCAAATTCCTTCCGGCGGCACACTTCCTGCACAGGGGCTGTGCCGTCGTTCATTCACTGTTCACACTTTAGCAAATTTTTTTTTAGCCCCGGCAAGGGGTTTCAAAAAATGTCCTGTTTTTCAAAAGAATGTGAGGATAGCTTTTAGGCTTATTGCACAAATAAAACTCCCGATCTTTGGCGCAAACGTCAAAAACCGGGAGTTTTTCGGCTCTTCAGGGGATTTTATTCAGGTATTCTGGATCCGTTCGATCAGCTCGGCCTGTGCGGCAAAGCTGTCGTAAAGGGGGGCTGGACCGCCGCGCGGAATTTTTCTTTTTCCGCCTCCGGAAGGGTCGTCACCTTGATGCCCTCCCTCCCCCGCAGGTCCTGCTCGCGCTGCGCGCCTCCCGCTCGGCCCAGAGGCGGCGCTCGGTGCGGGCCGACTCCCGGGCGCAGGTGCGCAGGGTCTCGGCGAAGCCCGGGTCCAGTGCGGTCAGCTTTTCCAGCGCGGCCGTGCTGGCCAGCTGGATCTCGGGCACACGGGTGTGTTCGTCCTGCAGGAAGTAGGGAGCCACTTCATAATGGCCCATGGCCTCGTAGCTGGGCCAGTTGTTTTCTGCCCCGTCGATCTGGCCATTGTGCAGAGCTGCGTACACCTGACTGTACACCACCTGCACCGGCTCCGCCCCCATGTCCGACACCATCTCGCTCATCATGTCCGACTCCTGCACCCGCAGGGTCTTGCCCCGCAGGTCCTCCAGACAGGTGACCTTCTCCCGGGTGTAGAAGCTGCGGACCCCGGCGTCGAACCAGGACAGCCCCACCAGATCCATGGAGTCCAGCAGGGAAAGGAAATCGTCCCCGATCCCACCGTCCAGCACCCGCCACATCTGGGCCGCATCCTGATAGAGGTACGGCAGCTGAAGGACGCTCAGCTCCGGCACATACTCCGCCAGCTGGCTCAGGGGAGACCCGGGCAAAATCGATGCCCCCCGAACCGCATCTGCTCAATGACGCTCTGCTCGGCTCCCAGCTCCCCGCCGCTGTACACGGCCACCTGCACCCGGCCGTCGGTCTGCTCGTTCAGCAGGCCCGCAAAGGCCAGAGCGGCCTGGGTGGTGGGGTAATCCTCCGGCTGGTTCTCGGCATAGCGCAGGATCAGATCCGGCCCCGTCTCCTCGTTTTTCCGGCCGGAAGTGCAGCCGCAGAGGGCGGCCGCAGCAGTCCCGGCCGCGGCCAGCAGCACCTGCCGCCGGGAGATCCGGGCCCTCACAGAAGGGCCTCCTCCGGGTGTTCCCGGGTTTCGCGGCTGATCCGCTTCCGGTACTGGGTGGGGGTCTCCCCGTCCGCTTCTTTGAAGGCCCGGGCGAAATAGCTGGCGTCCTCATCACCCACCATGGAGGCCACCTCTGCCGAGGAGCGGAAGGGGTCTGTCAGCAGCTCCTTGGCCGCATTGATGCGCAGCTCGGTCAGGCAGTCGAGGAAGTTCATCTTCTGGTACTTCTTGAACTGTGCAGAGAGGTACGCCGGGCTGATGTGCAAAATCTCGCTGACGCTGTCCAGCGAGAGGTCGAACATATAGTTATCTTCCAGATAGCGCCGCACATGGGCCATGATCAGGGCGCTCTGGCTGTTTTCTTCCTCTTTCGCCCCGGCTGCGGGTGCGGCAGGCTCCTCCGGCTCCGGCTGCACCGGGGCCAGGGCTTCCAGCTTGCGCTCCGTTTCGATCTGCCGCATAGCCCGGCGGATGGAAGCTTCCAGCTCATCCGGGTCCACGGGCTTGAGCAGGTAATCACAGGCCCCCAGATGCACGGCCTCGTGGGCGTACTGGAACAGGCTGTACGCGGTGACGAAGATCACCCGGCAGCCCGGACGCTGGGCCAGCACGGCCCGGGCGGCGTCCAGTCCGCTCATCCCGGGCATTTCGATGTCCATCAGGATCAGGTCCCCCCCCACAGAATGGCGGTATCGGCCGCCTTCCGGCCGTTTTCGGCGGTCTCCAGCACCACTTCGTGTTCAAAACGGTGGTTCACCATCCCGACCAGAGCATCCTGCTCCAGCCGCTCGTCATCTGCGATCAACAGGCGAATCATTCGTCATACTCCTCCTCTTCCAGCTCTACCAGGGGCAGATACAGACACATCACGGTCCCCCGCCCCGGGCGCGAACGGATCACAAAGCGGCTGCGCTTGTCCAGCAGCTGCAGCCGTGCCGCAACATTGTATACACCGATATGCTCCCACCGGTCGCCGGGGGCCGCCAGCCCCGCCTGCAGCTGGGCCAGCTGTTCGGACCCGATGCCCAGCCCGTTGTCGCAGACGCTGATCCGCAGCTTCTGCTCCCGCAGGCGGCTGATGCGGATGCGCACCGCACCGCCCTCTTCCTTGGGGGCAATGCCGTGTTTGAATGCATTTTCCACGATGGGCTGCAAAATGAACGAAGGCACCATCGTCTCTGTCAGGTCGATAGAATCCGAGATGCGCCACCGCATCTTCACACGGTCCCCAAAGCGGACATGGTAGATGGAATAGTACTCGTCCACGATCCGCACCTCCCGGGCCAGAGGCACCTGTTCGTCGTTGCTCATCAGGCTGTACCGCAGCAGGTGGCTCAGGGCCGTGATCAGGGCCTGGGTGCGGTAGGCTGTCTCCTGCCCTGCCGTCTGCAGGATCACGTTCAGGGTGTTGAACAGGAAATGGGGGTCGATCTGGCTGCGCAGCTGCTGCATCCGGCTCCGCTCCATCCGGTTCTGCAGTTCCAGCGCCTGGGTCTTCTGGCGGTGGAGTTCCCGCTCCATCTCGTTTTTCTCCCGCAGGGTGTTCATCTGCTGGGCCATGGAGTGCTTCATCCGGTTGAAGGCATCGGTCAGCTGCCCCACCTCGTTGTTGAGCCGGGACGTCGGCACATCCGGGGTATCATAGGCCCCCGCAATGATCTGCTGCGAGGCTCCGATCATCTGCTGCACCGGCCCCAGGAGCCGCAGCACCGACCACGCCATGACGCAGCCCAGCACAAGGCAGATCCCCGCCACTACCGTCTGGGCCCACTTGACCCGGGTGCTCAGGGCCGAGACCTCGGGGTAGGGCCCTGCGCATCGGAGATGGCCGTGTTCAGCAGCTGCTGGGTGTACTGGCTCAGATAACCCCCGCAGGGAGACACTTTCTGATAATAGAGCCGGGCCGCTTCCGCGTCATCCCCGGCCCCGACGGCATCCTCCAGCTGATCCACCAGCGCCGTATAGCTCTTATAGGTGGTGCAGACGGCGCTGTACAGCAGGTATTTTTCCTCGCTGACGCTGCCGATGCTGCCGTCGATCCGCCACAGCCACGCATTCGTGGTGGAAAAGGCCCCGTCCAGCTCGGTCAGGAGGGCATCGGCGTCCCCGTACTCCCACCGGTAATCCCCGAGGGCGGTCAGGCTCCGCTCCACGCCGTCCTGAAACCGGCTGATGGCGTGGAAATCTCCCATCTGGGCATCCAGCTGGTTCAGCACCGCGCCGGACTGATAAAAACTGAGGAAGATCTGCCCGGCCAGCGCCAGCAGAAAGGCCGCCAGCCCGAGGCTGATCCGCTGCTTCAATGTCATGGGATGCCGCACCGTTACTCCTCCCCGCATCGTTTTTCTGCCTTCGGCTGTCCTATTCTATCACGGATTGTGACATTTTTGCAAGATTTGCCTTGCCTGTTTGAAAAAAATATGGTACGATGCCTAAAAAGGAGTGATTTTTTCATGACACAGCCGCTGAATCTTTCGATCCGGATGGACGCGGAGTCCTTCCACAAATTCGCCGCCTTTGATCTGCTGCATCACAAGAAGGGCTGGCACCGTCCGCTTCTGTTCACGGTCATCCTGCTGGTGTTTGCCGGCATCTGCCTCTCGCAGGTCGGCCAGCGGGAGGGTGCCGCCCTGCTGACGGTGGTCCTGGCCGTGGTGGCCCTAGGTGTGCCTGCCGTCTGGTTCTGGACCTTCTTCCACAACCTGAAAAATCAGATCCGGAAACTGGGCCTGCCCGCCCCTTCTACCGGCTGGAGCTGGACGACGAGGGCCTGAAGGTCTGGATGGCCGGGGAGCAGGACAAGCCGGAGCCCACCCACAGCTACCCGTGGCAGAACCTGCACATCGCCTACCGGACGCCGGACGCCATCTATCTCTATGTCCAGCAGGATCAGTGCATGATCGTGGTTCTGCACCAGACGGCTTTGGGGGCCGAAAAGCATGGTCTGTTCCACATCCTCCGTACTGGCAGCCCAGCCCGGCGCACCGGTACGGGCAAACTGCATCACAGCGCCAAAAATTTCTGCTTCCAGCTGCTTTTGCTCCCTCAAAGGCACACACCGGCACAAGCTCTGTGTTGTGGAACACAAATGGGATATCCGCACAGTGCCACGGGGTACTTTTCCGCATCAGAGGGAAGTCCTGATCAAACAGATAACTGTACACCTTTCCGCCCGCCTTGGCACGCTCCCGGACATATTTGATCGTGGGGCGCGGAAGCTGGTATCTGCCAGCAGCAGGTCTTCCTCCGGGCGGTGCGGGTAGGCAGTGGAACTGCTCCCGCAGGGTCTCTGCGGCAGACAGACCCACTGCTTCCTCCGGCCTGACTCCTTTCAGACCATCAAAGAAACCGTAGAACTCCGAATAAACCGTACCGATCAGCACCGGGATGTCTGCGGTCTCGGGCCGAAACCCACTGCCGTTTTGGAGCGGATCTCCAAGATAGAAGCGGTTCGGGTGGGGACTTTGGCCCACGTTCGCGCCTTTTGCTTTCAGAGCCGGGCTGACGTTCCGGTAAGCCTGCGCCAGTTGGTGGTAGGGCACAGTTTCCAGCTGCTGTGCTTTCTGCACGCCAAGCTCCTGCATCAGCGCCTGCACACAGTCCCTGCCGCTGCCGACACTGTCGTTCAGCAAACCTTCCAGCACACCACTCATTATCATCGCCCTGTGGTACAGGCCATCTGCTGCCGGGGTCTGCAGCAGCGTTGTCACTTTGGCACCGCCGCCGGACTGGCCGAATACCGTCACGCAGCCGGGATCGCCGCCAAACGCTGCAATATTGTCCCGCACCCACTGCAGTGCCAGGATGATATCATCCCCACCCGCATTGCCGGAGTTTGCGTACTCCTCCCAAAATCGGAGAGATCCAACAGCCCAGGATGTTCAGTCGATATGGGCGCGCAGGTAGTCGATGCGGTAGCTGTCGTCACAGGTGTGGTCGGGCTGGAGTTTGTCGATGGCGCCGAAGCCGTTCTCCACGATAAACAGCGGCTTCTCGTACCGCTCGTACAGGGTGGCCAGTGCAGTTTCTACTCCTATCCTATTTTGTTCTGGTTCAGGCGGGGTTCTGTTCAAAGAACAGCTTCAGGGCACCGATCAGGTTGGCATCGTTGCCATAGCGGCAGCGCACCAGCTCCGGCTTGACCGTTGGCATGACTGTGCAGCGCTCAAACAGCCAATCCAGCTCGGCCTGAATCGCAGGCAGCAGGGCATCTGCCGCACTGATGCCGCCGCCGATGGCCACCTTTTCCACATCCAGCACATTCTGCAGGCTCAGGATGCCAACGGCCACCCGCCGGGCAAAGATCTTGAGAGCCTTCTGCGCTTCCGGCTCCCCCGGCATTGTAAGCCGCAAAAATCTCCTCGCCGGTGGGTAGCGGGCCCTGCAGCGCAGTTTCTTCTGCCGGGCATATTCCCGGATCAAACCTGTCGCCGAAGCGGCATTCCTGCCCACAGGGGTGCATCCGAGAAAGTTTCCACCTTGTTCATCTCAAAGGTTTCTGTCTCCATGGCTGCCATATTCGCCGATGCCGGTGCCCAGCACCAGCACAAGGCCATTCTCCACACCGGCCAGCGCACCGGTCCAGCCCCTCCGCTGCTGCGGCACACTTGCCATCGTTGGCGATGGTCACCGGCACGCCCAGCCGTGCCTCTACCTGCGCAGCAAAGGGCTGCTCCCACATAAAGGCACTGAGCATTCCACCGGTATGGGCGATGCCGTTGCTGGTATCGATGCGGCCCGGCATAGAGATGGCGCAGCCCACGAACTGTCCCTGAAGGGGAGCGGCAAAGCCCTCGATGGCCGCCAGAAGGTCATCCATATTCGTCAGCGGTGTCGGAACCTTTCCACCGGAGATTTTCCGGGCCTGTTCATCGGCCAGGCTGTACTTGATGAAGGTTCCGCCGATGTCGATCAAAAGATACTGTTTCATCTTATCTCCTGCTTTCTGTTGGTTGTTTTCAGACTCATGCAAAGCCCAACGCGGCAGCCAGGCTGAGCATCACTGGCAGCGTGATCAGTGACAGCAGAGTGCTCAGACAAACCATCTGCACAGCGTAGGAAGAATCCAGCCCCAGACGCTGGGCATATACCGCGATGTTGCTGCCGGTAGGCAAAGCCGGGCACAACCTGCGGAATAATAAGGCTTGAGGTGGTCGAGGCTTTTTTGAAAATATTTCAAACCCGTGCAATTCCGAGGGCGGCTCATTCGTATCCTGAATGAAGCGACAAAACCGCGCACACCCCGGCAGTGATACACACAATAAGAAGAGGAGACAATACCATGAAAAAGACGGTTTCTGTTTGCATGACGGCTGTGATGGTCCTTTTCCTGCTGGCAGGCGGTGCAGGCATACGCACTTTCGGCAGAGACGGTGGAACCAGTTTCTGCTGTGGCTGAGGAAAACTGTATTTCCAGCAGTTGGGCGTGCTTCCGACCCAGCACTGACCGAGAAAGTCCGCAAAGTGTTCGATAAGGCCTTTGATGGTCTGGCGGGCGTTTCCTATACGCCTGTAGCCCTGCTGGCAAGCCGCACCACCGGCTTCGGTACCAGTACCGCATTCTGTGCAAGGCGACTGTCGTCGTACCGGGCGCACAGGAAGAGTATGTTGTGGTCACGCTGCAGCACAGCTGGCTGAGCAAAGCAGAAATTCTGGACATCGGCGATCCACTGTGCCTGACAAATCTGGACTATGAAGAAGGCGCTGTGGGCACCTGGCAGGAAGCCGGAGTCCACGCCATGCGGAGGGAAGCTGGCGGCGTTCAACAAAGACCACCGAGGGCTTTGTGGGCGTGGACTATGTGCCAGTGGCTCTGTTGAGCACCCAGACCGTGGCAGGCAATGAACTACCGCATCCTGGCGAAGCAACCACGGTTTATCCGGGTGCTGAGATGCACTATGCCGTTGTGAACGTGTATGAAAGTCTGGAAGGCAATGCCAACATCATCAGCGTGACCGATGGATATGTGAGCTGAGGGAGAGTTTTTGATTCAGAAGGTCCTCCGCTGCACCTTGGGTATATTCAGCGGAAACATTTATTTGATATTGCAAACAAGCCAGACCGGCGGGTCTGGCTTGGAGGAAAAGTGCTCCGCAGCATAACCTC